>Ga0082212_10000042_pt1 | contig 176541 bp, 161 predicted proteins | sample TergutNt197P3_FD_71548 | JGI IMG/M metagenome (GOLD analysis project Ga0082212, IMG submission 71548) | Neocapritermes taracua P3 segment gut microbial communities from Petit-Saut dam, French Guiana - Nt197 P3 | ecosystem: Host-associated > Arthropoda: Insects > Digestive system > Gut ... | reverse complement strand
GTGGCGGGTGATTTTGACCGGCCTGTGCTGTGTAAGTATATGGCGTTTCTGCCCGGGCGGCGTGCCTTTATTAAAGGGTCGGGGCGGGTCAGCCCGTGACGAACCAGGTGCGGACCATCTCTACGCGGGTCTGCAGCTGGTCCGCCGTCGCCTGCGGCACCTCCGGGCCGCCGCAGCGGCGGCGCAGTTCCGTGTGCACCTGGCCGTGCGGGCGGCCGGACTTGCGGGCCCACGCCGAGACCAGCTTGGACAGCTCCTTGCGCAGCGCGGCGGCCCGGCGGTGCTCACGCTCCGCCTCCTCGGGCGACAGCTCGCGAGGCGCCACTCCCCTGCCCCGCAGCTGCTCCGCCTGCCGCTGGCGCAGCAGCGTGGCCACCTGCTCCGGCTCGAGCAGGCCCGGCAGGCCCAGGAAGTCGAGCTCCTCGTCCGAGCCCACCTCCGCGCCCGTGCCGAACTGGCCGCCGTCGAACAGCACGCCGTCGAACGCCGCGTGCGACTCCATCGCCTCGAACGACCCGAGCAGCTCGCCCGACGCCTTCTCCTCGCGGTTGGCCGCGGCGAACTCGGCGTCCTCGAGGGCCACGCCCTGCTCCTCGGCGGTGGCCGGGCGGTCCAGCGCGTGGTCGCGCTCGAGCTCCATGCCGGCCGCCAGGTCCAGCAGCGGCGCCACCGAAGGCAGGAACACCGACGCCGTCTCCCCGCGCGTGCGCGCACGCACGAAGCGGCCCACGGCCTGCGCGAAGAACAGCGGCGTCGACGTCGAGGTCGCGTACACGCCGACGGCGAGCCGCGGCACGTCCACGCCCTCGGACACCATGCGGACGGCCACCATCCAGCGCGCGTCCCCCTGGGCGAACTCGTCGATGCGGGCGGAGGCGCCGTCGTCGTCGGACAGCACCACCGTGGGGCTCTTGCCCGTGATGCGGGCCAGGTGGCCGGCGTAGGCGCGCGCGGCCGTCTGGTCGGTGGCGATGACGAGCGCGCCCGCGTCGGGCACGGAGCGGCGCACCTGGGTGAGCCGCTTGTCGGCGGCGGCGAGCACCGACGGGATCCACTCGCCCTCGGGGTCGAGGGCGGTGCGCCAGGCCTGCTGTGTGAGGTCCTTGGTCATGGCCTCGCCGAGGCGGGCCGCGACCTCGTCGCCCGCCTTGGTGCGCCAGCGCATGTCGCCCGAGTACGTCATGAACAGGACGGGCCGCACCACCTTGTCGCGCAGTGCGTCGCCGTACCCGTACGTGTAGTCGGCCTTGGAGCGGCGGATGCCCTCCCGGTCCGCCTCGTAGGTGACGAACGGGATCGGCGCCGTGTCGGACCGGAACGGCGTGCCCGTCAGCGTCAGGCGCCGGGTCGCGTCCTCGAACGCCTCGCGCACCGCGTCGCCCCACGAGAGCGCGTCGCCGCCGTGGTGCACCTCGTCCAGGATGACGAGCGTGCGGGCCGCCTCGGTGCGCGCCCGGTGCAGGGCCGGGTTGGCCGCCACCTGGGCGTACGTGAGCGCGACGCCGTCGTAGTGCGTGCCGTGCCGGCCCTGGGCGTTCTTGAACGACGGGTCGATGCGGATGCCCACGCGCGAGGCGGCGTCGGCCCACTGGTGCTTGAGGTGCTCGGTGGGCGCGACGACGGTCACGCGCCGCACGAGCCCGCGCTCCATGAGCTCGGTGGCGACGCGCAGCGCGAACGTCGTCTTGCCGGCGCCGGGCGTGGCGACGGCGAGGAAGTCGCGCGGCTCCGTGGCGCGGTACAGCTCGAGCGCCTCGGCCTGCCAGGCGCGCAGGTTCGACGCCGTGCCCCACGGCGCCCGGCGCGGGAACGCGGGGCTGAGGTGGGACGCCGCTGACGACGACGGAGCCAGCGGTGCGGGCCGGCCGACGACCTGCGGCGCGGCACGCCGAACCGGCTCAGCCTGAGGCTGAGACACCGGCTCGGCCGCCGCGGCGAACAGATCGAAGGGATCGGGTTCCGGCTGCGGCAGCGCGCTCACTTGTCGGAGTCGCCGTCGCCGTCCTGCGGGTCGCGCAGACCGTCGTAGATCTCCTTGCACACCGGGCAGACCGGGAACTTGTTGGGATCGCGGCCAGGGACCCACACCTTGCCGCAGAGCGCGATGACGGGCTTGCCCGTCATCGCCGACTCCATGATCTTCTCCTTGCGCACGTAGTGCGCGAAGCGCTCGTGGTCGCCCGGCTCGACCTCCTGCCGAGTCTCCTCGCGCTCCAGCAGGTCGGTGCCGGCGCCGGGCTCGTTCGGAGAAGCCGGCTGCGCGTAGGGGCTCGAGAGGGGATCGCTCATGTCGGGCAGTCTACGTCGGGGGCCCGACACGCGGGCCGGTCCGAGCACCCTTCACAGGCTCTGCCAGGCAGCCTTCGACGCGTACGTCTGGCGGTAGTAGCCGGCCAGCTGGAGGCGGCCTGCGGCGGCGTCGTCGACCAGCACCGTGGCGTGCGGGTGCATCTGCATGATCGACGCCGGCCACATGGCCGAGATGGGGCCCTCGACCAGCTGGTGCACGGCCTCGGCCTTCTGCGTGCCGGTCGCCAGCAGCACCAGGTGGCGCGCAGCCATGATCGTGCCGAGGCCCTGCGTGAGGCAGTGCACGGGCACGGCGTCGACGTCGCCGTCGAAGAACCGGGCGTTGTCCTCGCGGGTCTGCTTGGTGAGCGTCTTGATGCGCGTGCGCGAGGCGAGCGACGACCCGGGCTCGTTGAACGCGATGTGCCCGTCGGTGCCGATGCCGAGGATCTGCACGTCGACGCCGCCGGCCGCGGCGATCGCGGCCTCGTACGCCGCGCAGGCGGCGGGGACGTCGTCCGCGAGGCCGTCGGGGCCCTGCACCAGCTCGGCCGCCCAGCCCACGCGTGAGGCGATGTCGCGCTCGATGACGTTGCGGTACCGCTCCGGGTGGCCGGCCGGCAGCCCGACGTACTCGTCGAGCATGAACCCGCGCGCGTGCGCGAACGACAGGCCGTGCTCGGCGTGCCGCCGGGCCAGCTCGTCGTACACCTGGAGCGGGCTCGAGCCTGTGGCGAGCCCGATGACGCCGTCGGGCTTGCGGCGCAGCAGCGCCTCGATCGTGTCGGCGGCCAGGACGGCCAGCTCCTCGGCGGGGGCGATCACGACTTCCATCGGGGCATCTCCTGCTTCTGGGAATGGGGTTGTTCGGTCGAGGCGTGACGCCTAGTCGTCACCAGGGTCGGCGGTGCGGGCCAGCACGGCGGCCCCGACGGCGGCGACGGGCACCTCGCCTGGCGCCAGCAGGACGCGGTCGGGGAGCCCGAGCGAGGCCAGGAACGCGGACCCCGACACCTGCCGCTCGAGCGCCGCCCGGACGGCCACGAGCAGCGGCTCGCCCAGCTGGGCCACCCCGCCGCCCAGCACCACGCGGCGCACGTCGACGCTCAGCACCAGCATGCGCACCGCGGCCGCGACGGCGTCCGCGTACGTGGACCGGGCCTCGATCGCGCGCGTGTCGCCCGCGGCCGCGGCCTCGAACAGCTCGACGGGCGCGGGCCGCCCCGTCGTCGACGGCCACAGCCGGTCGACGGCGGAGCCCGACGCGTACAGCTCCAGGCAGCCGCGCTGACCGCACGGGCACAGGGGCCCCGCCGGGTCGATGGGCACGTGCCCGATCTCCCCCGCCGCACCCGTGCCGCGGCGGATCACGCCGTCGAGCACCAGCCCGGCGGCCAGCCCGGTCCCCAGTGCCAGGAACGCCAAGTCGAGCGGACGTACGGCGGCGTCCGGGGCGAGGTGCGCCGCGCCGAGCGCGGCGACGTTGAGGTCGTTGTCGACGACGACGCCGATGCCCAGCTCCCGGCTCAGCAGCCCGGCGAGCGGCATGGGCGCGCCGTCGATCCCGAGGTTCACGGCGTGCCGCACGGTGCCGTCGGCGTGGCCGACCAGCCCCGGGACCCCGACGCCCGCGCCGTCGAGCGACGCGACCTCGAGCCCCACCTGCCGCACCACGCCGTGCACGGCCCGCACCGCGGAGGCGAGCACGCCGTCGGGCCCCGGCTCGGTGCGCAGGCGGGCCTGCGCGAGCACCTCGCCGTCGGGCCCGAGCAGCGCCGCGAGCGTCTTGGTGCCGCCGATGTCCAGCCCGACCGTGGGTCGCAGCCCGGCCGCGACCGCGACGGGCCGGCCGCCCGCCGACCCCTGGAGCGTGACCATGTCAGCCCTTGACCGCGCCGGAGACGAGGCCGCTGGTCATCCGCCCCTGCACGAACAGGAAGAAGATGATCACGGGCAGGGCGATGAGGCTGGACGCGGCCATGACCTGGGCCCAGTCGACGCCACGGCTGGCCGAGGCAGCCATGAAGCCGCGCAGCCACAGCGGCAGCGTCTGCGAGCTCTGCGCGGGCAGCGCGACCAGCGCGATCGTGAACTCGTTCCACGCCTGGAGGAACGCGTACACGCCGGAGGCGACGAGGCCCGGGGCCAGCAGCGGCAGGGTGATCCGGATGAACGCCTGGCTGCGCGAGAGGCCGTCCACCATGGCGGCCTCCTCGAGCTCGGCCGGCACGCCGGCCACGAACCCGCGCAGCATCCAGATGGTGAACGGGATGACCGCGGCCGTGTACAGGACGCTGACGCCGATCACGTTGTTGAGCAGCCCGGCGCTCGACAGCATCTTGTACTGGGCGATGAACAGGCCCTCGGCGGGCAGCATCTGGATGAAGAGCACCGCGAGCACGAACGCCTTGCGCCCGCGGAACCGGAACCGGCTGATGGCCAGCGCCCCGAGGAACGCGAACACCAGCACCAGCACCACGGTGGTGAGCGTGATCGACAGGCTCATGCGCAGCGCGGTCCAGAACCCGCTCCCGGCACCGAGCAGCGTGCGGAAGCTGCTGATGGTCGCGTGGGTGGGCAGGAAGCTCGGCGTCGTCGCGCGCAGGTACGCGTTGGGCGTGAAGGCCGACAGCACCATCCAGTAGACCGGGAAGGCCCAGATGGCGGCGACCACGAGGCCCACCAGGGAGATGCCCCACTTGCCGAGGCGGCGCGGGCCCCACGACCGGCGCGTCGTCGCGGCGGCCGTGGTGCGCGGGGCGGTCGCGGTGGCGGTGGCGGTCATGACTCGTCCTCCTTCATGAGGCTGCGCACGTACGGCGCCGACAGCACGATGGTCAGCACGAGGACGAAGATCGACACCGCCGCGGCCCCACCGAAGTTGTTGCGGGCCATGCCCAGCTCGTAGATGAAGTTGCCAAGCAGGTTCGTCTCGGACACGGGCGCGCCGGCGTCCTGCAGCAGGCGGATCTGCGCGAACACGCGCAGGTCCCAGATGATCTGCAGCAGCAGCACGATGGCGAGCACGGGGCGGACCAGCGGCATGAGGATGCGCCACAGGATCTGGCCGTTGGTGGCGCCGTCGATGCGGGCCGCCTCGATGAGCTCGTCGTTGACCTGGGTGAGCCCGGCGAACAGGGAGAGCGCCACGAAGGGCACCGACATCCACACGATGATCAGGGTGGCGACGAAGAAGAACGACATCGGCGTCGCGAGCCAGGCGTGCCCCTGGTAGGAGGTCAGGCCGATCTTGACCAGCAGGTAGTTGACGACGCCGGAGCGGTCGTCGAACAGCCAGCGGAACACGGTGACCGCGGCGATGACGGGGGTGGCCCAGGCCAGCAGCATCGCGATCTGGACGACGATCTTGACCCAGCCGTGCACGGCCCGCATGAGCAGTGCGACCAGCAGGCCCACGACCACCGTGATCAGCGCGTTGACCAGGCAGAAGATGATGGACCGGACCACGACGGCGAACGCGTCGCTGTCCGAGAAGATCCGTGCGTAGTTGTCGAGACCCGCGAAGGTGGGCGGCTGCCCGAACTGCTGGGCGAGCCCGAACTTCTGGAACGAGGTGACGATCTGCCAGTAGACCGGGTAGCCGAGACCGAGCAGCAGCGCGGCGACGGCGGGGATCAGCAGCAGGTACGGCGTCACCGGCTTGCGACGCTGCCGTGCGGGCGCGCCGACGGTGGTGGCCATCAGGGGACTCCTTCGCGAGAGCGGGGTCCGACGGGGCGGTGCGGGGGCGGAGGCAATGCCGCCCCCGCACCGGCCGGCGTCAGGACTGGCCGTTGAGCATCGGCGTGATCTTGGCGTCGTACTGCTTGGCGAGCGCCACGACGTCGCCGCCCTCGACGATCTTCTGGAACAGCTCCTCGTAGACGAACGCGCCCTCGACGGAGGCCCAGCCCGGCGCCGCCGGGGTGAGCTTCGAGTTCGCGGCGGTCTCGATCATCGTCTTGGCGAACTTGTCGTCGCCGAGCGAGGACACGTAGTCCGAGTTGGCCGGGCCGAGGCCCGCCTTGCCCAGCATCTGCTGGTAGTCGGCCGAGAAGATGATCTTCATGAGGCTCTTGGCGAGCTCCTGGTGCTTCGACTTGGCCGAGATGGCGATGTTCGAGCCCCCGGCGAACACGGGGGCCACGCCGCCGTCCTTGCCCGGCAGGGCGAAGATGTCGAACTTGTTGGCGTCGGCCATGCCGTCGCGGACGTCCTCGCCCTTGGCGTTCTTGACCATGCCGCCGATCGACCAGCGGGCCCAGCCCGGGGCCATGATGGTCGCCGCGGCCGGCGGCTCACCCTTGGCGCCGTCGTTCAGGAAGTCCCAGTACGCGACGTCGCGGTCCGTGGACGGCAGGATCGAGGACGTCTTGTAGACCTGCTGGAACTCCTTGAGGCCCGCGATGGTCTTCGGGTCGGACAGCGTGGAGGTCCACGTGGTGCCGTTCACCGTGGCGAGCTCGCCGCCGTTGGCGAAGACCCAGGAGATGCCGTTGCGCCAGTCCTGGCCGCCGATGGCGAAGCCGGACTGCTTGTCCGTCTTGAGCTTGGCGACGTCGGTGGCGAACTCGTCGAGCGTCTTCGGGACCGTGAGGCCGGCCGCCGTCCAGATGTCCTTGCGGTAGAACATGTAGCGCGATCCGAAGTAGTACGGCAGGGCGTAGTGCTTGCCGTCGAAGTCACCGGCGTCGACGAACGACTTGAGCAGCTTGTCGCCGCCCAGCTCCTTGAAGAAGTCCGGCGTGATCTCGGTGAACGCGCCCACGGCCGTGAACGTCGGGGCCTGCGTGTTGCCGATCTCGACGACGTCGGGGGTGTTGTTCGGGTCGGCGAGCGCCGTCGTGAGCTTCGGGACCAGGTCGGTCCAGGACTGCTCCTCGATGGTGAGCGTCGAGCCGGGGTTCTCCTTGGCGAACTCCTGCTTGAGCCAGTCGCGGTTCGCCTGCGGGGTGTCGGCGCCGTTGAGCCACAGGGTGATGTTGGCCGGTTCCGGCTTGCCGGTGGGCGTCGGCGAGGCCGCGCCACCGTTCCCGCCGCTGCTGCAGGCGCTCATGGCGAGCGCCAGGGTGATGGTCGAAGCCACGGACGTGGCAACGAGACGGTTCCGCTTCACTGAGGTTTCCTCTCGCTGAGCTTCGACGGCGGAGCCGTCGTGGCTGGGATGGCGATCCTTCGGGGGTGGGTGCCTGCGACGCCGCAGGCGGAGGGTTGTCCGGTTCGGCTCAGGGCGCGGCTGGGTTCATGACACCCCCAGCTGCGCACCCAGGACGAGCACGGCGGCGCCGGCAAGCACCACGTCGTCGTCGAGGGTGGCCATCCGCAGACGGAACCCGGCGCTGACCGCCGGCATCGTCCGCTCGACGACGGTGGCGTACGCGGCCTCGCGCAGCGCGCCGTCGAGCAGCTCGACGGGGCCGGACAGCAGCACCTCGCCGAAGTTCAGGGCGGAGACCACGGGAGCGAGCGTGATCCCCAGCGTGCGGCCGAGCCCGGCCAGCACGACGTCGGCCTCGGTCTTGCCGAGCCCGGCGACCGCGCGGCGGATGGCCGGCGCGGATACGAGCGTCTCGAGGCAGCCGCGGCGCCCGCAGGCGCAGGCCTCGCCGTCGTCGACGACGGTGACGTGCCCGAGCTCGCCGGCGGCCCCACCGACGCCGTGCACGCGGCCGCCGTCGACCACGAGGCCGGCACCGACGCCCTGGCCCACCTTGAGCACGAGCATCGAGTCGGCGCCGCCGCCGTAGGTGTACTCCCCCAGCGCGGCGGCGTCGGCGTCGTTGGCGACGAGGACGGCCAGGCCGAGCCGGTCGGACAGGAGGGCGGCGAGCGGCAGGTCGAACCACTGGCGGTTGGGGGCCTCGACGACGCGGCCGTCGAGGTCGACGATGCCGGGCGAGCCGATGCCGACGCCGATGACGGGCTGGCTGGCGGCGGCGACGAGCCGCCGCGCGAACCGCTCGACCAGCGCGACGAGCTCGTCGCCCGTGCGGTCGTCCACGGCGAGCGAGCGGCGCACGACGGCCTCGCCCGTGAGGGTGAGCACGGCGCCGCGCATCACGGCGTCGTCGGAGAGGTCGAGCGCGACGATCTGGTAGGCGTCGGTGCGCATCCCGACGAGGGTCGCGGGCTTGCCGACGCCCTTGCCGCGCTGGATGCCGAGCTCCTCGACGAGGCCCTCGGCGAGGAGCACGTTGATCAGGTCGGAGACCGTGACGCGGGTGAGGGAGGTGGCCCGGGCGAGGTCGGCGCGGGACGTGGGGCCCTCGTGGAAGAGGTGCTGGAGCACGAGCGCGCGGTTGTGCGCTCTGGTGTGCTCCGGGAGCACCTTGGCCGTGGCGCGAAGACCGGACCCGAGGGCCCGCCTCGAAGCGCCGACGTTGGTCGTCGAGGACATGTTTGTTAGTAAAGCGTCTTAACAGTGTGGCCGTCCAGGGGCAGGGCACTGCGTGATCGAATCGTGATGGACGCCACCGGGGCGGCGGCACGGGACCTCAGCCCGCGTACTCCGCGAAGTCGTCCCGGACGGTGCCCGCGAGCACGTCCACCAGCGCGCGGAAGTCCTTGTGGCCCAGCTCCCCGGCCTCCGCCCGCGCCTGCCCCGCCGCGACGGGCGCGGTGCCGTGGATGTTCGCCGTCGCGCGCGCCATCGAGGTGAGCAGCCGTGTCGCGTCCTTGGCAGGCAGCCCGGCGAGCTCGATGCGCACGATGTCGGGCGCCAGGTCCCTGACCTGCCAGTCCAGCACGCGCGCGGCGGCGGCCGGGCCGCGCACGGCGCGCAGCACGCGCCGGTACAGCGCGGGGTCCGGCACCGGCAGGCGTGCGTCGAGCGGGGCCGCCCAGACGTGCGTACCCGGGCCGAGCTGCTTGGCCTCGCGGGCGTGCGTGGTGCCGTCGGCCGCCTGCCCGACGCCGACGCGCCGCCGGTGGCCCAGCGACCCGGTGCCCGCCTCGCGGCCGTGCCACGTGGGCCGCCACCCGGCCTCGGCGACGCCCACCGCGGCCGCCACGACCTCGCGCGGCACGTCGGCGAGCGCGTCGCCCTCCGCGAGCGCCGTGTAGAAGCGCTTCGGGGACGCGAACGCGGGGACGAGCGCGCGCAGGTGCTTTGCGGCGTCGTCGGCGAGGTCGACGTCGGGGCCCGGGTCCGCAGCGGCGTAGGCGTCGAGCAGCACGTCGCAGGCGTCGTCGGCGGCGAGGGCCGGGTGCGGGGCGAGCGTCGCGGACACGGCGAGGCGCAGCAGGTCGAGCAGCCATGGCCCGGTGGCGAGCTCGTCGAGGTCGTTGACGCCCCAGCGGCGCACCTGGTCAGTGTCGCGCCACGTGCCGAAGTTCTCGACGTGCAGGTCGCCCACCACCGGGACCCGCGCGGTGTCGAGCACGTCGGGGGCGCGCTCCACGACACGCTCGAGCCACAGGTAGTAGGTGCCGCGCAGGAACCGGAACCGGTCGGCGCGCATCTCGGCGTGCTTGTGCTCGACGTCGGCGGCGACGACGGGGATCTCCCGGGCCAGCCAGGCGTCGTAGTCGGCGGTCACCTGCCGCGCGGTCCTCATGCGGCGCTCTTCTGCGGCTCGGCCGTGGCCACCATGCCGGCCTTGGCGGCGAGGCCTCCTCCGGCGACGGCGAGCCCGATGGTCACGAGCGCGCCGAGCATGAAGGCCGCCGCCTCGCCCGGCCGCAGCACGCCGAGCTGGCCGCCCACGGTCGCCGCCGAGACCGGCACGCCCAGCTGCGCGGCGGCCAGCAGGCCGAGCGACGCGGGCTGGCGCAGCAGCCGCCCGACCAGGTGGGCCAGAGCCGCCCCGAGACCGAGCGCGAGCCCCAGCAGGATCATGCGCGGGTGGCTGCCGAACTCCCGCAGGTTCAGGCTCGCGCCGAGCCACACGAAGAACAGCGGGCCCAGGAACCCCTCGGTGAGCGCGAACAGCTGGTTGGCCAGCCGCCGCGGCTCCCCCACGGCCTTGACCGCCAGCCCGAACGCGAACCCCGCGAGCATGATCGAGACGTGCGTGGCCACCGCGAGCGCCGCCAGGGCCGCCAGCACCAGCAGCTGCACGCGCAGCTCGACGGCGAACAGCCGGGTCTCCGACACCTGGTGCACCCGCTTGCGGATCCCCCGCTTCTCCACCCACCAGTAGAGGACGCCCACGACGGCAGCCGCCGCGATCACCGCCGCCGCCCCGGCCGCGGCCCGCGGCGCGTGCGCCGGGTCGATCACCAGGGGCAGCGCCACGATGCACAGGGCGTCGGCGATGGCCACCTGCGGCAGCAGCCCGATGACGTGCGGGCCGCCCAGCCCGAGCGAGTCGATCACGGGCAGGATGAGCGCCGCCGACGACGACGCCATCAGCACGGCGTACAGGGGCGCGTGCGAGATCCCGGAGACGGCGGCGATCCCGATGCCGAGCGCCGCCGCCACCGCGCCGACGACGACTGCGCGCAGCAGGCCCGCCCGGAGCGCGGGCCGCAGCGCCGGGTCGCGCAGCGGCACGTGCGTGCCGGCCACGAACATCACGAGCGCGAACCCGATGTCGGCCAGGAACGCGAACACGGGCTGGCTGGAGTCCACCCACCCGAACCCGGTGCGGCCGATCGCGACGCCCGCGAGCAGCTCCCCCAGCACCACGGGCAGGTGCCAGCCCTTGCGGTAGGCGAGCACCGGCCCGAGCAGCGCCACCAGCCCGATCACGGACAGCTGCGAGAACGTCATGAGGGGGATTGTCGCGCCCCGCTCCTGGCCGCGCGACCTGCAGGTTCGCTGGGGATCAGCCCCCGACGTACGCCGTCATGCGCACCGAGAGCAGCACGCCCGGGAGCTCGACGCCCAGGCGCGCGACGTACCGCGCCGGCTTCCGGTCGCCGAACCACCGGGCGTACTCCTCGTTGAAGCCTGCAAAGTCCTCCGACCGGGTCAGCAGCCCGCCCACCTCGACGACGTCGTCGAGCGTGGCGCCGGCCGCGCGCAGCACGGCCTCGCAGCTGGTGAGCGCCTGGCGGGTCTGCTCCTGGATGCTCGGGCCGGCGAGCGACCCGGTCGCCGGGTCGGTGCCGGTCATCCCGGAGACGAAGACGTAGGGCCCGGCCCTGACGCCCTGGGCGTACAGCGGCGACGACGGTGCGTCCGGCGTCGCGATGGTCTCGCGCGGCATGCCACGAGAGAGGGAGCCGCCGCGGTCTGGATACACGACGAAGGAGGGCGGCCCGCGAACGGGCCGCCCTCCTTCGGACAACTGGCTGATGGTGGAGCTGCAGGGAATCGAACCCTGGTCCGGTGACGCTTTTCCAGGACTTCTCCGGGCGCAGTCTGCTACGGATTTTCTCGGCCCCCGCGCTTGCGCAGACTCATTCGCGGACGGGCTCAGTCACCTTGGGTGTCCCACCGACCTAAGTGACCCAGGTCGGCAGCTGAGCTCTCTAGATGACGCGAGCTACCGGGTCGAGAGCGATCCCGGGCTCACGGACTTCGAAGCTCGCTCAGGCGGCGAGGGCGAAGTCGTTGCGCGTGTTATCGGCAACTATGTGTTCGCAGGCATCGTTAGCGAGATAAGCCTGCATCCTCGGCCCGCTTCTCCTCGAAGCACGACCACCGTCGAAACCGATCAGCCCCATGTGCAGTTGTCAACCGCCCCCGGGCGGGGGGCTGCCGGGCGGGCCCGGCACGCTTCAGCCTACCGGAGCAACCCGGCGCGGTGCGACGCTATTCCTCATGACAGCGCCCGTACCTGACGCGTTCGACGTCGTCGCGGCAGCGGGCTCGCTCCGTTCCCCGGCGGACGGCGCCTGGTCCCTCCCGCACCGCTGGACCGACGCCGGCGTCACCGTCGAGGCGCAGCTCACCGGGGCGCACATGTTGCACCTGGCGGTCGCCACGTGCGTCCTCAACGACGTCTACCGCGAGGCGGCACCGCTCGGCGTCGCCGTCGACGGCGTGCGCGTGCGGGCGAGCGGCGGGTTCGACGCGTCGTCGTGGGCGTCGACCGGCATCACGTATGCCGTCGAGGTGGACTCCCCCGCGCCGGCAGCCGACGTCGAACGGCTGCTGCAGCGGGTCGACGACGTCGCCGAGGTGCCGCGCGCGCTGCGTGCCGGAACGGCCGTGCGGCGGGACGACGCCCCGCCGCCCCCGCTCAGCTGAGGAGCTCCTTCTGGCGCATGGCGCGCTGCGCCTCGCGCATGTCCTGCTGCTCGCGCAGCGTCTGCCGCTTGTCGTACTCCTTCTTGCCTCGCGCCAGGGCGATCTCGACCTTGGCGCGGCCGTCGAGGAAGTACAGGGACAGCGGGACGATCGTGTGGCCCTTCTCCTGGACCTTGTGGCCCAGGCGGACGATCTCGTCCTTGTGCAGCAGCAGCTTGCGCTTGCGGCGAGGCGCGTGGTTGTTCCAGGTGCCCTGGAAGTACTCGGGGATGTGCACACCCTCGAGCCATGCCTCGCCGCGGTCGATGAGCACGAACCCGTCGACGAGCGACGCCCGGCCCATGCGCAGGGCCTTGACCTCCGTGCCGGAGAGCACGATGCCCGCCTCGAAGACGTCCTCGACCAGGTAGTCGTGCCGCGCCTTCTTGTTGTTCGCCACCACGGTGCGCACGGGACCCTTGTCCGCCGCCTTGGGCTTCTTGCTCGCCCACGCCTCGGCGACCTGCTTGGGTGCGCCCTTCGCCACTGCTGCTCCTTCGTCCGACCGGCCTCCCAGGATACGGGCCGGCCCGCACCCGGCCGAGGCCTTTACGCGATCAGCGTGACGTCACAGGCGCGGCAGCCGGGTCATCGGGTCGACGCTCGACCCGTTGATCCACACCTCGAAGTGCAGGTGGCAGGCCGTCACGGTGCCGGTCATGCCCGAGAGCCCGATCTGCTGGCCCTTGCTGACCATCTGCCCCACCCGCACGTCGGTGCGCGAGAAGTGCAGGTACCGGGTCACCACGTTCTGCCCGTTGTAGGAGCCGTGGTCGATCACCACGGTGTTTCCGCCGCCGCTGTCGTAGCTGGCCCGGATCACCTGGCCGGTCTGCGAGGCGTAGATCGGGGTGCCGCAGTACGCGCGGAAGTCGGTGCCGGCGTGCAGGCGCCAGATGTGCAGCACCGGGTGGAAGCGCCAGCCGTAGCTGCTGGTGACCACCGGCACCGCCGTCGGCCAGCCGAGGAACGTGCCCGTCGACGGGGGCGCCGCGACGCCACCTCCGCCACCTCCGCCGCCACCGGCGGCCGGGCGGTTCGCGGCGGCCCGGCGGGCCGCTGCCGCCTCTTCGGCCTTGCGCGCCGCCTCGATGCGGGCGTCGCGCTCCTTCTGCTGCTTGGCCAGGCCCTGGATCAGCTCCTGGGTCTGCTTCATCTCCTTGTCGGTCTGGTCGAGCTCCGCCTGCGCCGCGGCCTTCTGGCTCTCGATCGTCGCCTTGAGGGCCGTCTGCTCCTTGATGAGCTTCTCGACCTGGGCCTTCTTCGCCGTGGCGGCGTCCTGCGCCTTGCGGGCGGTCACGACGTTGTCGTCGGCCGCCTTCTTGAGCTGGGCGATCTGCTGGCGGACGGCGGCGAGCCGCGCCTCCTGGTTGCGGGCCACGGCCTCGGCGTCCTGCAGCTGCGTGAGCGTGCGGGCCTGCGAGCGCGCCGCCGACGACGACACGGCGTACTGCTGCAGGAAGTCCTCGGTGGACTGCGCACCCGTCACCAGGCCGAGGGCCGAGACGTCGCCCGAGCCGCGCGCCGACTCGCGCGCCATCTGCGCGATGTCGGCCCGCGCGGCGTCGACCTGGCCCGAGCCGGCCTGGAGCTGGGCCGTGACCTGGGCCTCCTGGTCCTGGGCGTCCTGCAGGCGCTGCGCGAGGATCTCGGCCTCGCGCCGCGCCTTCTGCAGGTCGGCCTCCGCGCGGGCGAGCTCCGCCTGCGCCACCGGGAGCTGGCCCTGGACCGTGTTCAGGTCGAGCACCGCCTTGGCCAGCTTGGCGTTCGTCTCGTGGAGGTCCTCCTCCAGCTGCGCGCGCTGCGACTGCTTGGCCCGCTGGTTCGCCTGGGCGGCGGCCATCTGGTTGTCGAGGTCGTCCGCGGCGGCCGACGACGCCACGCCCGCCCCGAGGATCACCACCAGCACCGCGGCGACCGCGGCGCGTGCGCCGAACCGTCTCGTCGTCATGTCACACCCTCGTGTACCGGTTGAGCGTCACCACCGACGACACGACGGCGAGCACCACCGCGATGCCGATCAGCAGCGGCGCGACGGTCAGGACGTCGCCCGTGTCCACGTAGGCGACCCAGTTCACCGACTTCTCGAGCCAGTCCGTGACCAGATAGCGCACGCCGATCCACAGCCCGCCGACGGCGAGCAGCGACCCCACGAGCGCCGCGATCGCGCCCTCGAGCAGGAACGGGAGCTGGACGAACAGGTTCGACGCGCCCACCAGGCGCATGATCCCGGTCTCGCGGCGCCGCGAGACGGCGGACAGGCGGATCGTCGTCGTGATCAGCAGCACCGCGGTCAGCAGCATGACGACGGCGAGGCCGCCCGCCAGCAGCGACAGACGGTTGAGCGCGAGGAACAGCGGCTGGAACACGGCCCGCTGGTCCACGACCTCCTCGACGCCGTCGCGGCCCTGGAGCACGTCGGCGACCAGCTCGTAGTGCGACGGGTCGGCGAGCTTGAGCCGGAACGACGCCTGCATGTCGTCGACCGTGAGCTGCGTGCCGTGGAACATGCCGTCCGGGTGCTGCTGCTTGAACGCGTCGAAGGCCTGGGCCTTGGTCTCGAAGTAGACCTTGGAGACCTCGCCGCCCAGCTCGTCGTCGATGACGCCGCGCAGGGAGTCGATGGTCGCCTTGGTCGCCTCGCCGCCCGCGCACGTGGGCGCCGGGGAGTTGCTCGGGCACAGGAAGACGGACACCTCGACGAGGTTGTACCAGTCGTCCTGCAGCTTGTGGACCTGCGTCTGGATCAGCGCCGCGGCGCCCACGAACGCCAGCGACACGAACGTCACCAGCACCACCGAGACCACCATCGACAGGTTGCGGCGCAGCCCGTGCAGCACCTCGGTGATGACGAAACGCAGCCTCATCCCTCAGCCCTCCTGGCCCGTGCGCACGGCGTGCTCTCGCAGCACCTGCCGCACGACGTCGTCGGCCTCCGACGGCGGGCGCACCGCCGCCGGGTCCACGCGGCGGACCGGGATGTAGGGGGTGGGTGCGGCGTAGGTCACGGGCTCGGGGACGACGGGCTCGGGGACGACCACCACGGCGGGGGCGAGCTGCGTGGGCGGGTCGTCGTCCGGGGCCTGGACCTCGGCAGGGGCGTCGTCCGTGGCGGCCGCGGCGGCGGGAGCCGTGCGGCGCTCGGCCCGGCGCAGGGCGCCCTGGCGGCGCACGCGGGACACGGGGGCGGCGTCGTCGTCCGCTCGGGCTGCCGCGGCCTCGGCGGCGGCCTCGGCCTCGAGGTCGCCCGCCTCGGGCGTCACCTCGATGCGGTGGACCTGGCGCGCACCCTGGCCCGGGGCGTCCAGCACGGGTGAGGCGGCGACGTCGGGCAGGATGCGCTCGCGCTCGCCGTAGACGCCGGCGGCCTCGTCGCGCACCACGTGGCCGGCGCTCAGCTCGACGACGCGCTTGCGCATCTCGTTGACGATCTCGTCGTCGTGCGTGGCCATGACCACCGTGGTGCCCGTGCGGTTGATGCGCTCCAGCAGACGCATGATGCCGAGCGACGTCGTGGGGTCGAGGTTTCCGGTGGGCTCGTCGGCGAGCAGGATCGGCGGGCGGTTGACGAACGCACGCGCGATCGCGACGCGCTGCTGCTCACCGCCCGAGAGCTCGTGCGGACGGCGCTTCTCCTTGCCGTCCAGGCCCACCATCTCCAGCACCTCCGGCACCGTCGTCTTGATGACGTGGCGGGGGCGGCCGATCACCTCAAGGGCGAACGCGACGTTCTCGTAGACGGTCTTGTTGGGCAGCAGGCGGAAGTCCTGGAAGACCATGCCGATGCTGCGGCGCAGCGACGGCACCTTCCAGCCCGACATGCGGGACAGGTCGCGGCCGGCGACGTAGATCGTGCCGCGCGTGGGCCGCTCCTCGCGGAGCGCCAGCCGCAGGAACGTCGACTTGCCGGAACCGGACGCCCCGACGAGGAACACGAACTCGCCTCGGGCGACGTCGACGCTCACGCAGTCGAGAGCAGGCCTCGCCCCACGGGCATAGACCTTCGACACGGACTCGAATCGGATCACGGCGCGGGCTCCCGTGCTCGGGGACGGTGCGGTCGAACCGCCCGAGACGGGCGGGTCGGATTCGACCATCGCACGGCCCCGAGAGCCCCCGGGGCATTGACACGCCGGGCAGGCGAGAACCGTCGGTCCCCCGCCTCACCCCCCGCGAGATAGAGCGCACCCTCGCGAGATAGAGCCCCCGCCCCGGGGGGGGTCGTGCGTCAGCCGCGCATCGCGGCGCGGCGGCGGGAGAGCAGCACCAGGCCCGTGCCCAGGGCCACCAGGACGACGCCGCCGAACACCAGGCCGCCGACCTGCGCACCGGTCATCGCGAGGCGGTCGGTGCCGTCGGCGACGACGCGCGGCGAGGAGGACGGCGACGCGCTGGGCGTGGCCGGGTCGGCGGCAGCAGCGGCGGCCGGGACGACGTCGGCGGCCGGAGCGGCCGGGTCGGACGGGTCGGCCGACGGCGAGGCCGGGTCGCTGGGCAGCGGGTCCTCCGCGGCCAGCGGCACGATGGCCGCGGGGTCGGACGCCGTCGGGCTCGGCGAGGCGCCCGGGGCGGGGCAGCTGCCGAAGTCGTAGGTGAAGGTCAGCGGCTGCGGCACCTGGACGGAGGCGTCGTCGCTGGTGAACGTCACGACCACCGTGTGCGTGCCCGGCACGTGGACGGGGATGGAGGCGACGTCGGCCACGGCCGCGCCGTCGAGCGTCACTACGATGCCGAAGCCGGCGTCGTCGACGACCTGGATCTGGACCGTGCCCGTGCCGTCGGCGGTGCTGCAGTCGGTGAAGAACACGGCGACGTCCGGCACGCCGGGGGCGGCGGGCTCGGGCGTGGGGGCCACGTCAGGCGTCAGGGCGGGCTCGGGCGTGGGCGTCGGGTCGGCCGTCGAGGACTCGGGCGACGGCGTCGGGTCCGGCACCGGCACCGCGGCGGGCGCGGTCGCCGGGGCGGCGCAGCCGTTGTCGATGAAGGCCTGGTCGTCGGCCGTGAAGGCGCCGTGCAGGCCCTGGCCCGGCGTGCTGAACTTGGGGGAGCTCACCGGCGGGAAGACGTCGTCCGGGTGGTCGACGTGGCCCGCGTTGAAGAACGCGTTGACGCTGGTGTTGATGCGGACCCACGGGTTGGACGCGCTGCCGGTGGCGTGGCAGAAGAGGACCTTGCTGGCGGCAGCCGACGCCGGGGCGTCGAGAGCCGTGACCCCGAAGGCGGTCACGAGGGACAAGGCGAAGGCCGACGCGAGGGCGCGTCGAAGTCGAGCGGGGGTCACTGAGCCTCACAACTCCGAGTACTGGCGGCGCCGACGGGCTTGTCGGGCGCGCGAGTCAACCACGTCGGATTCCGCCGAAATAGGGCATCTCAGCAGGTGGGCGAGATTTCACCCGGTCGGTCGTCCAAGTCACCTCTCAGGCCGCCCGTCAAGCCCTGTTCAGGCCTGTGACCTGCAGCGCAGCAGCCAGGCCCAGGGTGTCCCTCGCGCACGAGGACAGCGCGAGGGACACCCTGGGAAGGGTCAGCTCCGCGGCTGCACCGTCACGGTGACGGCGTTGTTCGCGGGCTGGCTGTCCGTGCCCGTCATCGTGACGGTCCCGGTGGTCGCGAAGGACCCGGCGGCGGACGCGGTGGCCGGGAACGTGATGACCGACTGCTGGCCTACGTTCAGGTTCCCGATGTCGCAGTGGACCGTCCCGGCGGTCGTGTCCGTGGTGCACGTGCCCAGGCTCGCGGCGGCGGTTCCGGCGAGCGCGAGGCCCGGGGGCAGCTGGGTGTCGAAGGCGACACCGGAGGCGCCGGTGGGCCCGTTGTCCTTCACCTGGAACGTGTACGTGAAGGTGGCGCCCACCTGCGGGCCGCCGTTGTTCGAGGAGCCCGTGACCTGGACGTCCGTCGGGGCGGGGAGCGTGGTCACCGGGATGTTCAGGCTGTCGCCGAACGTGCCGGACGTGGGCGTGGAGCCGAAGGCGCTGAGCCCCAGCGTCGCCGTGCCGGGCGTGGTCCCCACCTCGGTGAACGTCGCGGTGACCGAGGCGCCCGGGGCCAGGTTCGGCGCGATGCACACGAAGTTGACCTGGCCGTGCCCGCCGCCGAGGCTCGAGCAGCCGGCGCTGTGCGTCAGGCTCATCCCGGTCGGCGTCGTCACGTCGAAGGCGATGCCCGCGATGCCGTTGGTCGTCTCGGACGTGGTGTTCGTGAAGGTCACGGTGTACGTGCCCGCGACGCCGGCGGCGAGGGTGGTCGGCCCGACGGCGGTGACGACGCCGTCGGCCGAGGTGAAGGTGTCGGCGAACGCGGGCGCCGCGGCGACCGCGGTGGCGCCCAGCGCCAGCGTCGCCGCCGTCAACCCGACGGCGGCAACGCGGCTGTGGTGGAACAGGCTGAACATGTCTCCTCCTTCGCAGACGAGGCCGACGACGTCGGTCCCATGAAGCACGACGTCGACGGACTGCCCACGGTTCACCGCGCGCGTAGCCTGCTGAGTGCGGCGACGGTGCCGCGGTGCGGACGGGAGGAGCGGACGTGAACAACCAGGTCCCGCAGCCCGCGGTCGACCGGATGGTCGAGCCCGCTGGGCACGCCGTCGTCGTGGGCGTCACGCCCGGTCAGGACGAGCTGGTGCCGCTGACGGCGCTCGCGTGGGCGCGGGCGGCGGGCGCTACGACGATGCACCTCGCCTACGCCGACGTGTCGCGCTACACCGTGCTGGAGCACCCCGACGGGACGGTGACGCACGCGTCCATCGACCCCGACACGGGCGACGTCGACTGGCAGCAGACGGCCGAGAAGCTGCAGGCGCAGCTCGACGGCGTCCTCGCAGGCGCGGGCGTCCCGTGGCGGTTCGTCTACCTGGCCGGGCGGCCCGACCGCGCGCTCACGCACCTGGCGCGCGCCGTGGACGCCGCGGTGATCGTCGTCGGCACGCGGGCGCCCGGGACGGCGGCGCACGTGCGGGAGATGATCGAGGGCTCGGTGGCGGTGCACCTGGCTCACCACCAGCACCGGCCCGTGCTGACGGTGCCGCTCAGCGTGGTCGACTGGAAGGCGACGCGGGCGCCCTGGTAGCGGGCGCGCCGGTCACTCGGCGGGCTCGTCACCGCCGTCCTGCGGGGCCTCGGGCGCGTGCTGCTGCGGCGGCGGCGCGCACGACGTGCCGTGGTCCGGGCGGTAGGTCCAGGTGTTCGACTCGTCGATCACGAGCGTGCTGCCGCGGAACACGCGGCGCCCGTTGGTGATGGTGAAGCCGTCCTGCCCGCGCGAGCGCGGCGTGCAGCCCGGCGCCGACGACGGGACCGTCTCGGCGGGGCGGATGTTCGTCTTGGGCGACTGCCACGACTCGACCCGGAAGTGGTGGGTGCTCCACAGCTGGACGTGCAGCTGGCCGCCGCCCACCCACGCCCGAACGACAGCGCCGTGCGGCGAGTTGTTCCGGAAACGCGTGTCGATCGACCCGGTGGCGATGGTGGCCTCGCGGCCCGCCGGGTAGCGGGGGATCCACACCGAGTGCGGCCGGTGCTCGACGTCCTCGAACCCGGCGAAGAAGCCCACGTTGTAGACGTTCGTCGCGAGCTGCGACAGGCCGCCGCCCACGCCGGGCACGAACTGCCCGTTGACGATCATCGGGGCGTTGCCGAAGCCGTTCGCCGTGGTCACAGGACCCAGGGCCCCGAGCAGCGAGAACGTCTCCCCGGGGCGGATCAGCGTGCCCGTGATGAGCTCGGCGCCGCGGCGGATGTTGCCCGTGCGCACGGCGTCGTTGGTCAGGCCCGTGGAGAAGCTCGAGACCACCTCGCGCACCCCGAGGGCCTCGAGGTCGGCGCGCGACGTCGCAGGCGCCTGCTCGACGACGTCGACGCGGGCGACCCGGTCGTCGCCGACGGCTGCGTCGTGCACCGCGGCGGCGAGCTGGGCGGTGTCGAACGTGGTGCCGGGCGTGCCGCCGGTGATCTGCGGGCGCCCCTCGACGAACTGGAAGCGCGCCTCGACGGGGTTGGCCAGCAGGCCGGAGGTCCGCTCGGCCACGGCGGCGCGGATGGCGTCGCCGTCGAACGACGGGACGAGTTCGCCCTCGACGGCCTCGAACGACACGGCGCTCGCGAGCACGCTGCCCGGGAGCTCGGCGGTCTGGCTGCCGACCTCGACCGTGACGGGCGAGCCCGCGATGTGCTGCGCCAGCGCGTACGCGGCGTCCGTGGCCTCCTGCGTGATCTCCGGCTCGACCTGCTCGGAGGGCACGCCGAGGGGGCCGGCGGCGCGCAGCCAGCCGGCCTCGATCGCGGCGGCGACGTCGTCGGCCGTCACGGACGACCCGGCGGTCGCGGGCGTGGTCACGGCGGCGCCCTCGGCGAAGCCGACGCTGCCGTCCACCGGCTCGACGTGCAGCTTCTCGGCGAGGCCGGCCGCGGCGGCGTCGAGCGCGTCGCGGTCCACGGTGATGGCCGGCGCGACGTCGGAGCCGCCGCTCAGGTGCGCCCACAGGCGCGCGGGGTGCAGTGAGAACCCGGTCAGCCCGTCGACGGTGCCGGTCGTGTCCAGCGCGAGGCCGGCGTCGGACGGGTGGACCTCGGCGGTGGCCGTGGCCGCGGCGAGGGTCAGGTGCTCGCCGGCGCGCTCCGTGAGGCCCGCGTCGAGCGCGGCGACGGCCTCGTGGTGCAGCTTCCCGCCCACCGCGACGCCCGCGACGCTGGTGCCCGTGGGCACGCGGTCGGCGACGTACCACTGGGCGCCGGCGTACGCGCCGCCCAGCGCGACGACGCCCGCGGCGCTCCAGAGCAGGGCGCGGCGGCCGCGGCGGCGAGGGGCGTCAGGCGTCGTCTCGGCGTCGGGGAGCGGCGTGGGCTCGGCGGCCGGCTCGGGCTGTGCGGGCGGCGCGGGCTGGGCCGGCTGCGGCGGCGCGACCGCCGGCAGGGCGAGAGTGGGGACGCCGGACGGCGCGGCGGGCTGCGGGGCAGCCCTGTTCGCGGGCTCGGACATGGGGAGGGGCTCCGTGCGGTGTGGCGGCGGTGCTGCCTGCGTGCGACAGCGGGACGTCGCGCGCACCTGCGGCGCGCACCGTTCGAGAGTAGGGGTGCGGCGGGCGCCAGGAGCGGGCTCGTCGCGCCCATGTGCCGCGTTTCGGCGGGCGATGTACACAGTTCCCGCATCCTGGGCTTGTACGAGGGCGCACTGTCGCGGGGTCGACGGTGTCTGCAAAAGTCTGTGACCATGTCGCAGACCCTCGCCGCAACCCCGGCCCGCACCCTCGTCGAGGTGCTCCCCGCCGGCCGTGTCCGTTCCGCCGTGGCCGTGGTGGCCGGTGCCGCCGTCGTCGCCCTGCTCGGGCAGGTCGCCGTCCCGCTCTGGTTCACCCCCGTGCCGCTCTCGCTGGGCACGCTCGCCGTGCTGGGGGTCGGCGCCGCCCTGGGCCCGCGCCTCGCCGCGTACTCGATCGGGCTGTTCGCCGTGGCCGGCGTCGTCGGGGCGCCGGTGTTCGCCGGCGCCACCAGCGGCTGGGCCTTCGCGTCGTTCGGCTACGTGCTCGGCTACCTGCCCGCCGCCGTGATCATGGGCCGCCTCGCTCGCTCGGGCGGCGACCGCTCGGTGTGGCGCACGTTCCTCGGGGCGGCCGCCGCGAGCGTCGTCGTCTACCTGGTGGGTGCCCCGTGGCTCGCCGTGTACGCGCACCTCGACCTCGCCCAGACGCTGCAGGCCGGCGTCGTGCCGTTCCTCGCGGGCGACGCCGTGAAGTCGGCGATCGTCGCCGGCGTGCTGCCCACGCTGTGGACCGCGCAGCGGTTCGTCACGGCTCGCCGCGCCGCGCCCGACCAGGCCTGAGCAGTCCGGATGTGGTGAGCGGCACGCTCCCGGTCCCCACGGGCGACCGGGGGCGTGCCTACGCTCGGGCGGTGCGCTCCCTCACCCGCCTGACCTTGCCCGCCGTCCTCGCCCTCGCCGCGCTGGCCCTCGCGGCCTGCTCCGCGGGCCCGACGGCGGACGACGCCGCGTCGGCCTCGCCCGTCGCGTGCGACCCGGCCTCGCTGCCCACCCTCACCGACGGCAGGCTGACCGTCGGGGCGAGCGACCCGTTCGCCCCCTGGTACATCGGCGACCGCACCAGCGGCAAGGGCTTCGAGTCGGCGCTCGTGTACGCCGTCGCCGGCAAGCTCGGCTACACCCACGACCAGGTCACCTGGGTGAACGTGGCGTTCGACCAGATCATCTCCCCCGCGCAGAAGCCGTTCGACCTCGCCGCCTACCAGGTGACCATCACCGACGCCCGCCGCCAGGCCGTCGACTTCTCGTCGCCCTACCTGACCACCCGGCAGGGCGTCATCGTCGCCGACAGGGGCAAGTACGCCGGCGCCACCACGCTCGCCGCGCTGGACGGCGCCAAGGTGGGCGTCACCGCCGGGCAGACGTCGCTCGACGCGGCGAAGGCGGCCTGGGGCGACAAGGTGCAGGTGGTCCCGTTCAACGCGGCCGGCGACGGCATGCAGGCGCTCTCGGCAGGCCAGATCGACGCGATGGTCATGGACGTCGACCAGGGCGTGGCCGCCGCGACCGTCTACTTCCCCGACACCCAGGTGATCGGCACGCTGCCCCCGGTGGGCGCCCCCGAGAAGCTGGGCCTCGTGCTCGACAAGGGCTCGGCGCTCACGGCGTGCGTCTCGCAGGCCGTCGACACGCTCGAGGCCGACGGCACGCTCGCGAAGCTGCGCACGGAGTGGCTCAAGTCCGACGACATCACGGTGCTGGGCTGACCCCCACCTCGTAGCGGCAGGCCAGCACCCCCGTCGACGTCGGCACCGCCTCGACGAGCCGCAGGTGGCGGGGGTGCTCCTGGCTGAACAGCCGGTGGCCGGACCCCAGCACGATGGGGTGCACCAGCAGCACGTACTCGTCGACCAGCCCGGCCTCGTCGAGCGACGCCACGAGCTCGCCGCTGCCCAGCACCGTGAGCCGGCCGTCCCACGTCTCCTTGAGCCGCCGCACGGTCAGGTGGGCGTCGCCCACGTGCAGCGTGCTGTTCGGGTACGGGATCGGGGTCGCAGGGTCGCGGCTGACCACGTGCTTCGGCGCGTCGACCAGCGCGTCCGTGTACATGTTCGGCTCCGCCTCCGCGGTCCAGTGCCGCAGCAGGTCGTAGTAGGTGCGGACGCCGAGCAGCAGCCCCGTGCTGCCCTGCATCGAGCGCTGCGCGAACGACGTCAGCACGTCGTCGGTGTAGCCCACGGCCCAGCCGCCGTGCGTGAACAGGCCGCGGTCGTCCTCGTCCGCGCGGCCCGGAGCCTGCATGACGCCGTCGAGCGTGACCGCCTCGTAGACGCTGATCGTCCCCATCGATGACCTCCCGAGAGCCAGCCTGGCGGCGCATGATGGAAGTCACCACTCGACGGGGAGGTCGGCGATGAAGGCGACGGCAGGGGACCGGATCATGCGGGTGTCGGGCAAGGTCGACGGCGCCGTGCGCGACGGCGTCATCGTCGCCGTGCGGGGCGCCGACGGGGCGCCGCCCTACGACGTGCGGTGGGCGGACGGCGAGGAGACCCTCGTGTTCCCGGGCGGCGACTGCGTGGTCGAGCCGGGTGGGCAGGGCGCGGCGGAGGCCGCTGCGACGCACCCGCGCAGCCGCAGCTGGCAGGTGCGCGTGACGATGGTCGAGACGGGCTCCAGCACGACGGCGGAGGCCACGCTCGTGGGCGGCGACGTCGGCAGCCTGCGCGCCGTCGGCCGCGCCAGCAAGGACCCCGCGGACCAGGAGCTCGCGGTGGTGGGCGACGAGATCGCCGTCGGGCGGGCGCTGCGGCGCCTCGCGGACGCGCTGCTCGGCCAGGCGGAGCAGGACATCGCGGCGTTCACGGGCGTGCGCGCGCACGTGCACGCCTGAGCGTCAGCCGCGCCGCCCCGCACGCGCGCCCCGCGCCGCCGGCTCGACGTCGTGCCGGGTCAGCGCGCCGCGGCACGGGACGCCGAGCTGGTCGCCGACGGCGACGTCGCCGGGCAGCCATGCCTCCCCGGCCGCCCGCAGGTGAGCGTCGCGCACGCAGACCGCCGTCGGGACGCAGCGCGCGCGGGACGCGCGGCCCAGCAGCCGCAGCTCCCGCCAGGCCGTGCCGGCGCCCGCGAGGTCGGCGTCGAGCACCAGGGTCGGGGTGCCGTCGGCGGCCGTGAAGGCCTCCAGGACCGTGGTGACGACGACGCTGATCGGGCCCCGCGACGCCTCTGCGAGGTGCACGCACGGGGTGGTGCACAGCAGCGCGAGGTCGTGCAGCGAGACGCCGTCCACCACGATGTCGGTGAGCGTCGCGTGCGTGCCCGCCGGCCAGTGGTCGGCGGCGATCGGGTCGGGGATCGAGGCCCGGAGGGTGGGCAGCAGCGTCGTGAGCGTCATGCCTCCGTGGTACCTCGCGCGGGCTCCGCTGCGACGCTCGCGCTGACGGACCCCGTACGGCCCGCGCACGATCGCTGACGGATCGCGTACTGCCCGGGGCCAGAGGTGGCTGCCTACCGTGACGGCATGTCACGACCCGCCGAGCAGGACCCCGCCGCCCCCCACCTCTACGCCGCCAGCGTCACGCCGTTCGCGGGCGACGGGCGCCTGGACCTCGAGGCGTTCGAGCAGCACCTGGACCGGCTGGTGAGCGCGGGGGTGGACGGCGTCGTCGTCGCCGGGACGACGGGCGAGACCACCACGCTGTGCCTCGGCGAGAAGGTCGACCTGGTCCGCGCGGCTCGTGAGGCGGTGGGCCTTCGGGCCGTGGTGGTGGCGGGGACCGGCGAGCGGGACACCACCGAGGGGATCGCCGAGGCCCGTGCGCTCATGCGGGCCGGCGCCGGCGGCTTGCTGGTCAGCGCCCCCGCGGCGTGCCGGCCCTCGCAGGCGGGGCTGCTCGCCCACGTCCGTGCCATCGCCGACGCGAGCGACGCGCCCGTGATGCTCTACGACAACCCGCGCCGGTTCGGCGTCGGGTTCGCGGTGGAGACCCTGGCCGCCGCCGAGCAGCATCCGAACATCTGGGCGGTCAAGGACGCCACGGACGACCCCGACCGGCCCGGCCAGGTCGCAGAACAGACGGGGCTCGCCTGGTTCGCGGGCTCGGACGGCAGCGCCGCGACGCTCGGCTGGGGCGGGTACGGGCTGGTGGGCGTGGGCGTCAACGTCGACCCGGCGGCCTACCGCGCGTACCTCAACGCGCTGCGCGGCTGGGACACGGCCCGCGCCGCCCAGTGCGGCGACGCCCTCGACCCGCTGGTGCGGGCGCTCCACGCGCACGTCCCACCGGCGGTGGCCACCAAGGTGGTGCTGCGGGCGCTCGGGCTGCTGCCGTGCGCGCGCGTGCGGCTGCCCCTCGTGGGCCCGACGCCGGTGGAGGCGGCCGCCATCCGCCGCGACCTGACGGCCTACGACGGCCTGTGGCAGGCGCGGCCGGGTGCCGTGCCGCTCGGCCGGCTCGACGACCAGGGCGGCGCGCTGCAGCCGCCCGAGACCGTCAACCGATGAGGTTGGCCCCGTACTTGAAGACGACGACGGCGACGGTCGCGATCAGCCACGCCGCCAGCAGGAACCCGAGGCCGCCGCTGCGCACCATCGACATCGCGAACCGCTGCACCGGCCGCGGCCAGCGCAGGTTGTCGTCAAGAATGTTGAGGTGCAGCATCGAGAAGAACACCACGGTGGTGGACAGCTGCACCGTGAGGCACCAGATGCACAGGGCGCCGATGCTGAACACGGCCTCGAAGAACAGCCAGTAGGCGAACACGAACCCGAACAGGTAGATCGTCTGCGCGGCGATCATGAACCAGCGGGGGAACCGCATCCCGGCCAGGCCCAGCACGGCCAGCGTGATGACCACGGGCTCGGCGGCCAGGCCCAGGAACGAGTTCGGGAACCCGAACAGCGACGCCTGCCAGGACAGCGCCACCTTGGAGCAGCTGAACACCGCACCGAAGTCGCAGCTGAACGTCGCGGCGTCGTTCCCGGCCAGCACGACGGCCTCGTGCGACAGCACGAACGCCGCGACCAGCGAGATGATCGCGCCGACGAGCATCTCGCCGTACAGCCACGTGCGGGAGTGGAAGAAGCCGGAGGGGCGGTCGTCGACGACGAGCTCGTCGTCGGGCGCGGTGGTCGCGGTGCTCACGGGGGCAGGGTAGACCCCGCAGGTGATCTGTTGGTGAGCACGGTGTCGCCGGGACCGACGGTCAGGGTTGGTCGTAGGTGTCCTTGACCACCAGCACCGGCACGGGGGCGTCCAGCAGTACGCGCTGCGTCGTCGTGCCCATGACGAACGTGCCCTGGCTGGACCGCTTGCGGGCCCCGAGGACCACCAGGGTGGCGTGCACGGCCTCGGCGGCGTCGAGCACGGCGTCGGACGGCTCGGTGGTCTCGGCGCGGAACGTCACCTCCGGCTGGGCGACGCCCTCGGGCAGGGCGGCGAGCCGGTCCGCGAGCACCTGCGGCACCGTGGTGCCGGGGTTGAGCACCAGGACGGCGAGGGGGAGGCGCCGGCGGGCCGCCTCCGCGATGCCGGCGCGCAGCGCGGCGTCGCCGTGGTGGGAGTCGTTGCAGGCCACGAGCACCGTCATGAGGTCACCTTCTCACGCACTCGCGCCTGGCACTCCCAGACCGGCCGGGAGCATCGCGGGCAGGGACCGGCACAGCGCGTCGAGGCGCTCGCGGCGGGGCGCGCCGGCGAGCCGCTCGGCCGGTGCGGTGATGCTCACCGCGGCCACGGGGCGCCCCGCGCGGACGACGGCGACGGCCACGCACGCGATGCCGGGCTCGCTCTCCTCGTCCTCCTCGGCGTACCCGCGCGCGTGGGCGGCGTCGAGGGCGCGGCGCAGGGCGGCGGGGTCCGCGTCCTGGCCGGCGATGCGGGCGAGCGCGGTGTCGTCGAGCACGTCGCCGGCGGCCTCCTCGGCGGCCAGCCAGGCGCGGCCAAGCGCTGTGCGCGCGGCGGGCTGGTGCCGCCCGACGGCGGACCACACGCGCACCGCGCGCTGCGGCTCGACCTTGTCGAGGTAGACGATCTCGCGGCCCGCGAGCGCGCCCAGGTGCACCAGCTCGTCGACCTGCGCGGAGAGCGCGGCGAGGGCGGGGTGCAGCAGGGCAGGCAGGTTCTCCTCGCTCAGGTACGTGCCGCCCAGCACCAGGGCCGCCGCGCCGAGGCGGTACGAGCCGTCGGGCGTCTGCTCGGCGTACCCCCGGTACCGCAGCGCGCTGAGGGTGCGGTGGAGGGTGGTCTTGTGGACGCCGACGTCGGCGGCGAGGTCGGCGAGCTGGGCCCCGGTGGCGCCCGTGCGGGCGAGGGCCTCGAGTGCGAGCAGCGCCTTGTCGACGGAGGCTATGGGCGACAGGTCGGGCATCGGGTCCTCGCGGTTCGCGGGTGCGCGGTTGGGGTAGCGTTCGTTCCGCAGACTACAACGAGCGTTCACCAGGGCGAAACGACCTGGTCGGCGCCCCATCCGAAACGGAGCCTCCATGACCGCCTCGGTCCTCGACCGGATCGCCTCCCTGCGCATCGTCCCCGTCGTCGTCGTCGGCGGTGCGGACGAGGGCACCAACCTCGCCGACGCGCTCGTCGCCGGCGGGCTGCCCGTCGCAGAGATCACCCTGCGCCTGCCCGGCGCCATGGACGCGATCGCCGCCGTCGCCGACAGCCACCCCGGCGTGCTCGTCGGCGCCGGCACCGTCGTCAACGCCGCCCAGGTCGACCAGGTCGTCGAGGCCGGCGCCAGCTTCATCGTGTCGCCCGGCACGTTCGAGCCCGTCATCCGCCGCGCGCAGGAGCACGGCGTGCCGATCCTGCCCGGCGTCGCCACGGCGTCCGACGTCATGCGCGCCCTCGACCTCGGCGTCGAGGTCGTCAAGCTGTTCCCTGCCTCCGTGGTCGGCGGGCCCGCCGCCATCAAGGCCCTCTCCGCGCCGTTCCCGCACGTCCGGTTCATGCCGACCGGCGGCGTCAACGCCGCCAACCTGCACGACTACCTCGACCTGCCCTCCGTCATCGCCGCCGGCGGGTCCTGGATGGTCGAGCGCCCCCTCGTCACGTCCGGCGACTGGGCCGAGATCACGCGCCGCACCGCCGAGGCCGTCGCCCTCGCCGCCCCCAAGGCCGCCTCGACCGACGTGGAGGGCTGACGCATGAGCACGTCGATCCAGACCCGCCCCGCGGCCGAGTGCCGCTACGACGTCGTCGCCCTCGGCGAGGTCATGCTGCGCCTCGACCCGGGCGACCGCCGCATCCGCACCACCCGCACCTTCGACGTCTGGGAGGGCGGCGGCGAGTACAACGTGGCCCGCGGCCTGCGCCGCGCGTTCGGCCAGCGCGGCGCCATCGTCACGGCGCTCGCGGACAACGAGGTGGGTCGCCTGGTCGAGGACTTCATCCTCACCGGCGGCCTCGACACCCAGTACATCCAGTGGCGCGAGTACGACGGCATCGGCCGCACCGTGCGCAACGGCCTCAACTTCACCGAGCGCGGCTTCGGCGTGCGCGGCGCCGTGGGCCTGTCGGACCGCGGCAACACCGCCGTCGCGCAGATGAAGCCCGGCGAGCTCGACTGGGACGGCCTGTTCGCCCAGGGGGTGCGCTGGTTCCACACGGGCGGCATCTTCGCCGCGCTGTCGGAGTCGACCGCCGACGTCGCGCAGGAGGCCATGGAGGCCGCACGCAAGCACGGGACCGTCATCTCCTACGACCTCAACTTCCGCCCCTCGCTGTGGAAGGGCATCGGGGGCGAGGCCCGCGCGCAGGAGGTCAACAAGCGCCTCGCGTCGTTCGTCGACGTCATGATCGGCAACGAGGAGGACTTCTCCGCGTCGCTCGGCTTCGAGATCGAGGGCGTCGACGAGAACCTCACCGACCTCGACACGGGGGCGTTCCGCGCGATGATCGCCGAGGCGTCGGCGAAGTACCCGAACTTCCAGGCCATCGGCACCACGCTGCGCGGCGTCAGGACCGCCACCGTCAACGACTGGGGCGCCATCGCCTGGTCGCGCGCCGAGGGCTTCGCCGAGGCGACGCACCGCCCCGCCATGGAGATCTACGACCGCGTCGGCGGCGGCGACTCGTTCGCCTCCGGCCTGGCGTACGGCCTCATGGAGCTCGACACCCTCCAGCAGGCCGTCGAGTACGGCGCCGCCCACGCGGCCATCGCCATGACCACGCCCGGCGACACGACGACGGCGACGCTCGCCGAGGTCGCCAAGCTGGCCGGCGGCGGCAGCGCCCGCGTGCAGCGCTGAGCGACGGTGCGGTGAACCCGGTGGTCGAGCCCGTCGAGACCTCGGGCTGACATGGTCTCGACGCGCTTGGTCGCCAGGGCGCGGGTCTGGGTGGACCCGTTCGTCGTGTGCCTGCTCGGCGTGCTCGTGATCGGGCTCGTGGTGCCGTTCGGCGCCGGCGCGCGGCACGGGGTGGGCGTCGCGTCAGACGTCGCCGTCGTGCTGCTGTTCCTGCTGTACGGGGCCCGGCTGCCCGCCCGCGAGGTGCTCGCGGGGCTGCGGCACTGGCGGCTGCAGGCCTCGATCGTCGGGGCCACGTTCGTGCTGTTCCCGGTGCTCGGCCTGGTGGCGCGGCCGCTGGCCGAGCCGTGGCTGGGCGAAGGGCTCGCGCTGGGCCTGCTGTACGTGTGCCTGCTGCCCTCGACCGTGCAGTCGTCGGTCGCGATGGTGTCGATGGCGCGCGGCAACGTGGCCGGTGCGATCTGCGGCGCCACGGTGTCCAACCTGCTGGGCATGCTCGTGACGCCGCTGCTGGTGCTGTGGCTGATGTCCGACGTCGCCGCCGGTCCCACCGGGGCTGCGACGGTGGGGTTCGGCCGCATCGGGAACGTGCTGCTCACCCTGCTGCTGCCGTTCGTCGTCGGGCAGGTGGTCCAGCGCTGGGTGGGCGGCTGGGTGCGGGCCCACCGGCCGCTGACGCTCGCCGTCGACCGCGGCACGATCCTGCTCGTGGTGCTGGGCGCGGTGGCCAGCGCGACGGCCGCCGGCACCTGGGCGGGGCTGACGGCGTGGACCATCGTGTCCCTGGTGGGCGTGTGCGCGGTGGTGCTGGCGGTGGTGCTCGCCGCGACCTGGTGGGGCGGGCGGGCCTTGGGCCTGAGCCGCGCCGACCGGGTGGCGCTGCTGCACTGCGGCTCGACGAAGTCGCTCGCGACGGGCCTGCCGATGGCGGCGGTGCTGCTGCCGGCGGCCGTGCTGGGCGGGGTCGTGGTGCCGGTGGTGGTGTTCCACCAGCTGGAGCTGACGGTGTGCTCGGTGCTGGCCCGCCGCCAGGCGCTGCGGCCGGACTGATCTGGCGGGCCGGCGCTCTATCTCGCGGACTGGGGCGCTATCTCGCGGCCCAGCCCGCTAACTCGCGGGGCTGAGCTCTATCTCGTGGGCTGGGGTTCTATCTCGCGAGATAGAGCCCCTGCCCGCGAGATAGCGCGGGCCGGGCGAGATAGTGCGCCTCCTCAGCAGGGCGTCATCACGCCCCCGCGGTCGTGTCCCCGCAGGCCGCCCGCTAGGGGCTTGTGCGGGACCGGTCAACCAGCGTCAGGGAACCGTCAGAAAACCCAGGGGCCTCCTCGGGGCGGCCTACAAAGGTCACATGACCGATGTGGCCTATGTGTTGCTGACCGTGGTGGTGTTCACCGCGATCGCCGTCATCGCACGGCGTCTGGATCGGAGCGACTCGTGAGCGCCTCCGACTGGGTGGGGCTGGCCCTCACCGCCGCACTGCTCGTGTACCTCTTCGTCTCGCTGCTGCGCAGCGACAAGGTGCGGTGAGCGCCGCGTGAGCACCGCAGTCTGGATGGCGCTCGGGCAGTTCGGCATCCTGGTGATCGCCCTCGCCCTGACGCACCACCCTCTCGGCGCCTACATGGCGCACGTCTACTCGACCCCCAAGCACCTGCGCGTCGAGCGCGGGCTGTACCGCCTGGTGAAGGTCGACGCGGACGCGGACCAGAAGTGGTCCACCTACCTGCTCTCCCTGCTCGGCTTCTCGGCGGCGTCGCTGCTGCTGCTCTACGCGCTCGGCCGCCTGCAGGGCCACCTGCCCTGGAACCTCGGCTTCTCCGGGATGAACCCGGCCACCGCGTGGAACACCGCCGCCAGCTTCGTCGCGAACACCAACTGGCAGTCCTACTCGGGTGAGCAGGCGGCCACCCACCTGTTCCAGATGGCCGGCCTCACGGTCCAGAACTTCGTCTCCGCCGCCGTCGGCATGGCCGTCGCGGTCGCGCTGGTGCGCGGGTTCGCGCGGTCCCACAACGGCGGGCGCGTCGGCAACTTCTGGGCCGACCTGGTGCGCGGAAGCCTCCGCATCCTGCTGCCGCTGGCCGTGGTCGCCGCCGTCGCCTTCATGGCGGCCGGCGTGATCCAGAACCTCCACGCGCACGAGGCGATCACCACCCTGACGGGCGGCACGCAGTCCGCCCTGGGCGGGCCGGTCGCCAGCCAGGAGGCCATCAAGCTGCTGGGCACCAACGGCGGCGGGTTCTTCAACGCCAACAGCGCCCACCCGCTCGAGAACCCGAACGCGTTCACCAACGTGTTCCAGGTGTTCCTGATCCTGGTGATCCCCTTCGCCATGCCGCGCACGCTGGGCCTCATGGTGGGCGACCGCCGCCAGGGCTGGGCGATCCTCGGCGTCATGGGCGGCATCTGGGTCGCGATGACGGCCCTGATGACGTGGGCGGAGATGGCGGGCAACGGCCTGGTGCCGAAGCTCGCCGGCGCCGCGATGGAGGGCAAGGAGGTGCGGTTCGGCCTGGCCGGCACCGCACTCTTCGCCACCGCCACCACGGGCACCAGCACGGGCGCCGTCAACGCGGCGCACGACTCGCTCACCGCCGCCGGAGGCGGCCTGACGATGTTCAACATGATGCTGGGCGAGATCGCCCCCGGCGGCGTCGGCTCCGGCCTCTACGGCATGCTCGTCGTCGCGATCCTCACGGTGTTCATCGCCGGCCTCATGGTGGGCCGCACGCCCGAGTACATGGGCAAGAAGATCGGCAAGCAGGAGATGACGCTCGTCGCGCTCTACCTGCTGACCATGCCCGCGATCGTGCTGATCATGTCCGGCATCTCCGTGGTGATCCCCGCGGGCCTGGCGGGCATGTCGCAGAGCGGGCCGCACGGCCTGTCGGAGGTGCTGTACGGGTTCACGTCGGGTGCCAACAACAACGGGTCGGCGTTCGCGGGCCTCGGTGCCGCGAGCACGTACTACAACACGATGATCGGCCTCGCGATGCTCCTGGGCCGGTTCGTGCCGATCGCGTTCGTGCTCGCCCTGGCCGGCCGCCTCGCCTCGCAGAAGGCCACGCCGCCGTCGGCCGGCACGCTGCCCACCCACACGCCGCTGTTCGTGGGCCTGACCGGCGGCATCGCCGTGGTCGTGGTGGGCCTGACCTTCATCCCCGTCCTCTCCCTCGGTCCGATCGTGGAGTCACTCTCATGAGCGCGTCCGTGCGCACCCCCGTCCAGCAGGCGACGCCGTCGGGCGCCCCGCACAAGACGCCCAAGCGCCAGGTGGGCGCCGGCCGCGCCCTCACCTGGGCCCAGCTGGTCGCGGCCTTCCCTGGTGCCGTCCGCAAGCTCGACCCGCGCGAGATGTTCGGGTCGCCCGTCATGTTCGTCGTCGAGATCGGCGCCGTGCTCACCACGGTGCTGGCGATCATCGACCCGGCCGTGTTCGCCTGGTGGATCGCGGTGTGGCTGTGGCTGACCGTCCTGTTCGCCACGCTCGCCGAGTCCGTCGCCGAGTCGCGCGGCAAGGCGCAGGCGTCGTCGCTGCGGGCCACGCAGAAGAGCACCACGGCGCGCAAGGTGGTCGCCCCCATCGACACGCTCCAGTACGGCTCCAGCCTGGGCTCGCTCGAGACCACCACGGTGGCGTCGACGAGCCTGCGGGTGGGCGACGTCGTCGTGGTCGCGGCGGGGGAGACCATCCCCGGCGACGGCGACGTCATCGAGGGCGTCGCGTCGGTCGACGAGTCGGCCATCACCGGCGAGTCGGCACCCGTGATCCGCGAGTCGGGCGGCGACCGCTCGGCCGTCACGGGCGGCACGGTGGTGCTGAGCGACCAGATCGTCGTGCGCATCACGGCCCCGGCGGGCTCCACGTTCGTGGACCGCATGATCGCCCTGGTCGAGGGCTCGGAGCGGCAGAAGACGCCCAACGAGATCGCCCTCAACATCCTGCTGATCGTGCTGACGATCATCTTCCTGCTGGCCGTCGCCACGCTGCAGCCCTTCGCGGCCTACAGCGGCGACAAGCAGTCGCTGTTCGTGCTCGCCGCCCTGCTGGTGTGCCTCATCCCGACGACGATCGGCGCGCTGCTCAGCGCGATCGGCATCGCCGGCATGGACCGCCTGGTGCAGCGCAACGTGCTCGCCATGTCGGGCCGCGCGGTCGAGGCCGCGGGCGACGTCGACGTGCTGCTGCTCGACAAGACCGGCACCATCACCTACGGCAACCGCCGCGCTTCGCGGGTGCTGCCCGTGGGCGCCGTGTCGGAGGCCGAGCTGGCCGTGGCCGCCCGCCTGTCGAGCCTCGCGGACGAGACCCCCGAGGGGCGCTCGATCGTCGAGCTCGTGGATGCACAGCTGCACGACGCCGCGCAGCTCCCGGAGGGCGCCGAGCTGGTGCCCTTCACCGCCCAGACCCGCATGTCGGGCGTGGACGTGCCCGCCGGGGCCGGCCACGAGCGCGAGACCTACCGCATCCGCAAGGGCGCCGGCTCCGCCGTCAACGCCTGGCTGCACTCGACGGGCGCCCACGTGCCCGACGGCGACGCGGCCACCCTGGCCGGGTTCGTCGAGGAGGTCTCGATGTCCGGCGGCACCCCGCTGGTCGTGGCCGAGCAGCTCGGCGACCGCCCGGCTCGCGTGCTCGGCGTCGTCCACCTCAAGGACGTCGTCAAGGAGGGCATGCGCGAGCGGTTCGACGAGCTGCGCGCCATGGGCATCCGCACCGTCATGGTCACCGGTGACAACAAGCTCACCGCCGCGGCCATCGCCGCCGAGGCCGGCGTCGACGACTTCCTCGCCGAGGCCACGCCCGAGGACAAGATGGCGCTCATCCGCCGCGAGCAGTCCGGCGGCCGCCTGGTCGCGATGGCGGGCGACGGCACCAACGACGCCCCGGCCCTCGCGCAGTCCGACGTCGGCGTGGCCATGAACACGGGCACCACGGCGGCCAAGGAAGCCGGCAACATGGTCGACCTCGACTCCGACCCGACCAAGCTGATCGAGATCGTCGAGATCGGCAAGCAGCTGCTCATCACGCGCGGCGCCCTGACCACGTTCTCGGTGGCCAACGACATCGCGAAGTACTTCGCGATCCTGCCCGCCATGTTCATGGGGCTGTTCCCGGCGCTCGGGACCCTGAACATCATGCGGCTGCACTCGCCTCAGTCGGCCATCCTCTCCGCGGTGATCTTCAACGCGCTGATCATCGTGGCGCTGATCCCGCTGTCGCTGCGGGGCGTGAAGTACCGGCCGTCGTCGGCGGCGAGGCTGCTGCGGCGCAACCTGCTCGTGTACGGCCTGGGCGGCATCGTCGCGCCGTTCATCGGCATCAAGCTCATCGACCTGATCGTCTCGCTCATCCCGGGGATCCACTGATGTCCATGACCACCACCACCCCGACGACGGCGAGCAGCCTGCTCTCCTTCTGGCGGCACAGCCTCGCGGGCCTGCGCGTCATCCTGGTGCTGACCGTGCTGCTGGGCCTGGCCTACCCGCTCGCCATGACGGGGGTCGCGCAGGTCGCGTTCCCGTGGCGGGCCGACGGCTCGCTGCTCACCTCCACGGGCGAGCACACCACCGACCGCTCGAAGGCCATCGGGTCGCAGCTCATCGCGCAGGGCTTCACGGGCGCCCAGTGGTTCCACCCGCGGCCGTCGGTCGCCGGGGAGAACGGGTACGACACGCTCGCGTCCGGCGGCTCGAACCTCGGGCCGCTCAACCCCGACCTCGCCACGACGGTGTCGGAGCGCAAGGCGCAGGTCGCCGCGGAGAACGGCGTCAGCCCCTCGCAGGTGCCGGCCGACGCCGTCACGGCGTCGTTCTCGGGCCTCGACCCCGCCATCAGCCCGGCCTACGCGGCCATCCAGGTGAACCGGGTGGCGCAGGCCCGCGGCCTGACCGTCGCGCAGGTGCAGCAGCTCGTCGCCGAGAACACCTCCGGCCGCCCGCTCGGCGTGCTCGGCGACCCGACCGTCAACGTGCTGACCCTCAACATCGCCCTGCAGAACCTCGGGTGAGAGACGATCAGCCTGTGACGGAGAACGACCTGCAGGACGCGGTGCCGGGGCGTGAGCGGCGAGGCCGGCTCATGGTCTACCTCGGCGCCGCGCCCGGCGTCGGCAAGACGTTCGCGATGCTCGACGAGGCCGCGCGCCGTACGGCGCGCGGCACCGACGTCGTCGTGGGCCTCGTCGAGACGCACGGCCGCGCGGGCACGGCCGCCAAGATCGAGGGCCTCGAGGTGGTGCCGCGCCAGCTCGTCGAGTACCGGGGCACCACGCTCACGGAGCTCGACGTCGACGCGATCCTCGCGCGCCGCCCGGAGGTGGTGCTGGTCGACGAGCTCGCCCACACCAACGCCCCCGGCTCCGAGCACCCGAAGCGCTGGCAGGACGTCCACCAGCTCCTCGAGGCGGGCATCGACGTCGTCACCACGGTCAACGTGCAGCACCTCGCGTCGCTCACGGACGACGTCGAGGCCGTCACCGGGGTCCGGCAGCGCGAGACCGTGCCCGACCAGGTGGTGCGCGACGCCGACCAGATCCAGCTCGTCGACCTGTCGCCGCAGCAGCTGCGCCGACGGCTGGCGCACGGCAACGTGTACCGGCCCGAGCAGATCGACGCCTCCCTGGGCTCCTACTTCCGCGAGGGCAACCTCACGGCCCTGCGCGAGCTCGCGCTGCTGTGGCTCGCCGACCGCGTCGACGACGCCCTGACCCGCTACCGCTCCGACCACGCCATCACCGGCACGTGGCCGGCGCGCGAGCGCATCGTCGTGGCCGTCACGGGCGGGCCGGAGACCGAGACCCTGATCCGGCGCGGAGCTCGGATCGCCCAGCGGGCGTCCGGGTCCGAGCTCATCGCCGTGCACGTGCTGCCCACGGACGGCCTGCCCGCCGCCACCCCGGCCGCCATCGCCGCGCAGCGTGCCCTCGTCGAGTCCCTCGACGGGACGTTCCACTCGGTGGTGGGGGAGGACGTCGCCACGGCCGTCGTCGACTTCGCCCGCGGCGTCAACGCCACCATGATCGTGGTGGGCGTCTCGCGGCACTCGCGCTGGCGGCAGGCGTTCATCGGGTCCACCGGCACAGCGATCGCTCGGCTCTCCGGCAGCGTCGACGTCCACCTGGTCACGCACGAGCGCGCCGGCGCGGGCCGACGGTCGCGGGCGCGGTGGTCGTCGCTGTCGCGCACGCGGCGCGTGATCGGGTTCGTCGCGGCGGTGGTCGCGCCGATCGCCCTGGCCCTGACGCTGCTGGCCATCGACGCCGCGCCCACCGACCTGTCGAGCCCGCTGATGTTCTACCTGGCGCTCGTGGTCGGGGTCGCGATCATCGGCGGGCAGTGGCCCGCCCAGCTCGCCGCCGTGGTGTCGTTCGGGTGCCTCAACTGGTTCTTCACCGAGCCCACCGGGCGGTTCACGGTGGCGCGGCCCAGCGAGCTGCTGGCCCTCGGCATCTTCGTGGTGGTCGCGCTGGCCGTCTCGATCGTGGTCGACGTCGCCGCACGCAGCACCGTCGAGGCGTACCGGGCGCGCGCCGAGGCGAACACCCTGGCCGCCCTGTCGCGCTCGGTGCTGTCCGGCGAGGACACCGCGCAGGCCGTCGTCGAGCGGCTCGCCGAGACGTTCGGGCTCGACGCCGTGCGCCTCGAGCAGCGCGCGAGCGAGCGTGAGCCGTGGCGGGAGGTCGCCACGGCGACGCCGCACCACGCCGTGCCCGTCGCCAAGGACTGGGCCGAGCGCGGCACCGAGGTGCGCATCGACGACGACCACCGGCTCGTGCTCGTGGGCCGGGCGCTGCCCGCCAGCGACCGGCAGGCCGTCGAGGCGTTCGGCGCCCAGGCCCGCATCGTGCTGGAGCACCGCTCGCTGCGCGAGGCCGCGTTCAAGGCCAAGGCGCTCGAGCAGGCGGAGGCCACCCGCACCGCGCTGCTGGCCGCCGTCTCGCACGACCTGCGCACGCCGCTCGCCTCGATCCGCGCCGCCGTCGACGGCCTGACCAGCCCCGACGTCGAGCTGGACCCCGACGACACCGAGGTGCTCGAGACCACGCTCGCGGAGTCCACGCGGCGCCTCGAGCGGCTCATCGACAACCTGCTCGACCTGTCCCGCTTGCAGACCGGCGCCGTGCGGCCCGTGCTGCGCTCCGCGTCGCTCGAGGAGGTGGTGCTGCTGGCCGTCGAGCCCTGGCTCGAGCGGCTCGAGCTCGACGTCCCGGAGGACCTCCCTCTGGTGCGCACCGACCCGGGCCTGCTCGAACGTGTCGTCGCCAACCTGGTGTCCAACGCCGTGCGACACTCGGGGACGCGCGTGCGCGTCACCGCAGGTCGGGGGCTCGACGGCGTCGCCGTGCGGGTCGTGGACACGGGGCCCGGGGTGCCGGACGCGCGCAAGGAGACGATGTTCCGCCCGTTCCAACGGCTCGGTGACACGTCCGGCGAGGGGCTGGGCCTGGGGCTCGCCGTCGCCGACGGGCTCGCCCGCGCCGTCGGCGCGAACGTGGTGGCAGAGGACACGCCCGGGGGAGGGCTCACGATGGTCATCACGGTCCCGACGGCGGACGCCGCCTCGGACCTGCCGGTGGTCGCCTCATGACCGGGCACCGCGTGCTCGTCGTCGACGACGACGCCCCGCTCGCCCGGGCGCTCGCGATCAACCTGCGTGCCCACGGCTGGGAGGTCGCGGTGGCCCACACGGGCGCCGAGGCCCTCGACGTGGCGTCGTCGGCCAAGCATGACGTGGTCGTGCTGGACCTGGGCCTGCCTGATATCCCAGGGCTCGACGTCATCGCGGGCATCCGCGGCTGGTCGCACGTGCCGATCGTTGTGCTCTCGGCCCGCCAGCTGGGCGAGGACAAGGTGGACGCGCTCGACGCGGGCGCCGACGACTACGTGACCAAGCCCTTCGCGATGAACGAGCTGCTCGCGCGCCTGCGGGCGGCCGTCCGGCGCAGCCAGCCGGCCGGCGAGGCGGAGGAGCCCGTGGTCATCGCCGGCGACCTGGTCATCGACCTCGCGCGGCGCACCGTGATGCGCGACGGCGCGGAGGTGCGCCTGAGCCCCACCGAGTGGGGGCTGCTCGAGGTGCTGGTGCGCAACCGCGGCCGCATGGTGGGCCGTCAGCAGCTGCTGCACGAGGTGTGGGGCCCGGCCTACCAGTCGGAGACCAACTACCTGCGCGTCTACTCGGCCCAGCTGCGCCGCAAGCTCGAGAAGGACCCCGCCCACCCGGTGCACATCCTCACGCACCCGGGGGCCGGCTACCGCTTCGAGGAGTAGGGCCTGTCACGTTTGCCCGCGCCGCCCGGTCGAGTCTGTGACGGGGTGGCACAGGCCGCCCCCGGGAACCGGAGGCAAACCATGAAGATCGCAGTCATCGGCGGGACGGGGCTCATCGGGTCGCAGGTGGTCAGGATCCTGAACGACGAGGGCCACGAGGCCGTGGCGCACGCGCTGACCACGGGCGTCGACCTGCTGACCGGCGAGGGCGTGGCCGCGGCGCTCGAGGGCGCCGACGTCGTCGTCAACCTCACCAACTCGCCGACGTTCGACGAGGCCTCGCCGGCCTTCTTCCAGACGTCGATGGACAACCTGCTCGCCGCCGCGGCCGCCGCGGGCGTCGGGCACGCCGTGATCCTGTCGATCGTGGGCGCCGAGAAGGTGCCGGACTTCGTCTACTACACCGCCAAGGTGCTCCAGGAGGACGTGCTCAAGGCCGGCCCCGTGCCGTACTCGATCGTGCGCTCGACGCAGTTCGACGAGTTCATCCACCAGCTCATCAAGCAGGCCGCCGGCCAGGACCCGGTGCGCCTCACCCCGACGACGCTCCAGCCGATCACCTCGGCCGACATCGCGCGGGCCGTCGCCGACGTCGCCGCCGGCGCCCCGCTCAACGGCACCCGGAACGTCGCCGGGCCCGAGGTGGTCACGCTCGACGAGCTGGGCCGCATCACCCTCGCCGCCCAGGGCGACGAGCGCCCCGTCGCCGCCGACGACGAGGCCGGCATGTTCGCCGCCATGAAGGGCGACGTGCTGATCCCGGGCGAGGGCGACGACGCGGTGATCGCGAAGACCACCTACCGCGAGTGGCTCGCCTCGCAGGCGAGCTGAGCCCGGTGGGCTGAGACCCCGGTGAGCTGACCCGCGCTAGCCGAGCTGCTCGCGCACCTGGCGCTTGGCGCGGGTCAGCATGCCGGTCATGCCGGACAGCCGCAGCGGGCTGACCGACCGGTTGAGGCCGAGGGTCATCGCGAAGTCGTCCGGCACGGCCAGCACCTGCTCCGGCGTCAGGCCCGTGAGCCCCTGCGTGAGGATCGAGGCGAAGCCGCGCGTGGTCGGGGCCTCGGCCGGGGCCGTCGCGTAGAAGTGCACGCCGTCGGGCTCCACCTCGGCGAACGCGCGCACGGGCGACTGGCACTCCTCGACCTTCTCCAGCAGGGAGGGGTGGTCGGCGTAGCGCGGCGGCAGCGCCGGCAGCTCGCCGGCGAACTCGAGGAGCAGCTGGAGGCGGTCGCGCTCGCCCAGCTCGAGGAAGCCCTCCTGGATCTCGGCCAGGGAGTCGGGCAGCACTGCGGGTTCCGTCATGGGTCCATTCTCCTGCGGGACGGGCCCCGACGGGCCCGGCCGCCGGCGACCGCCAGTGGCCGGGCCCGTCGAGGCCCTGAGAGGTGGTTCGTCAGGCCGCGTACTCGCCGGGCTGGTCGCCCGCCACGATCGGCACGCGCACCGCGTTGCCCCACTCGGTCCACGAGCCGTCGTAGTTGCGCACCTTCTCCAGGCCCAGCAGGAAGTGCAGGGCGAACCAGGTGTGCGAGGACCGCTCGCCGATGCGGCAGTAGGTGACGACGTCGTCGTCGCCGGTGATGCCCAGGCCGCCCTCCTGGTAGATGCCCTCGAGCTCGGCGCGCGTCTTGTACGTGCCGTCGGCGGCCACGGCGGTGGCCCACGGGACGGACCGGGCGGTGGGGATGTGGCCGCCGCGCAGCACGCCCTCCTCCGGGTAGTCCGGGATGTGCAGGCGCTCGCCGGTGTACTCCTGCGGGGAGCGGATGTCGACCAGCGGGCCGTGGCCGATGTGTGCGAGCACGTCCTCCTTGAAGGCACGGAACGTGACGTCGTCGCGCTCGACCACCGGGTAGTCGGCGGCGGCGGGCGTGGGGACCTCGGTGGTCAGCTCGCGGCCCTCGGCGACCCACAGGTTGCGGCCGCCGTCGAGCAGGCGCACGTCCTCGTGGCCGAACAGCGTGAAGACCCACGCGGTGTACGCGGCCCACCAGTTGTTCTTGTCGCCGTAGACCACGATCGTGGTGTCGCGGCCGATGCCGCGCTCGGCGAGCAGCGCGGCGAAGCCGGCGCCGTCGAGGTAGTCGCGCTCCACGGGCTGGAGCAGGTCGGTGTGCCAGTCCACCTTGACGGCGCCCGCGATGTGGCCGGTCTCGTACAGCAGCACGTCCTCGTCGGACTCGACGACGGCGAGCTGGGCGGTGCCGACGTTCCCGGCGGCGAGCTGCTCGGCCAGCCACTCGGTGGTGACGAGCCGGTCGGGGTGGGCGTACTCGGCGATCCGCGGCGTCGGGTCGAGCGGTGCGGGCATGGTGTTCTCCTGCGGTGCGAGACGGGTCGGGTGCGAAGCCCGGGCGGTCGACGTCGGCCGCCTTCCTCTACACAACCACGACGCTCCGGAAAGCGTCCGCGATCTGGTCAGTGTCTCACGATGCGGGATCCGGTCGGTCAGGACCCCGCCGTCGTCCACTCCGCGTACCGGCCCACGGCCACCACGAGCGCGAGGATCAGCAGCACCACGTTCACCGTGAGCTGCTGCGTCTCGCCCCGGCGCACGTGCACCAGGATCGCCAGGAGCTGTAGCACCGTGAGCCCCGCGGCGGCGAGCGGCGTCAGCCAGACGGCGGTGCCCGTGGCCTGCGGGAGGACCAGGCCCAGCGCCCCCGCCACCTCGCACAGCCCGATGAACCGGATCACGACGTCGGGGAACGACTGCGCCCACGGCATCCGGTCCTGCAGCGACTTGCCCCGCAGCAGCTTCATGCACCCCACCGCGACGTACACGACGGCGAGCAGCCCGGCCACCACCCACAACGCGATGTTCACGCGTCCTCCCTCCGGGGGCCGCGGCCCCAAGGCGGACCGGGCGGCGATGCCCGGCGTCGGGCCTGCGCCCGATCGGAAAACTAGCGCCCCGGCACCTGCGGCGGAACGCTCCACGCGGGCGCGTCGCGACGAGACGGGCGTCGTCCGGGGAGGCCGCCTGCCCCTACGATGCGCGCCATGGTGATGACGCCGTTCGCGCCCGGGTGGGTCGCGTTCCTCCTCCTCATGACCGCCGTCGGCGTCGTGGCCCACCTGCTGCTGCGGCGGCGGCCGCGGCCCGTGCAGCGGCGGGCGCTGCTGGCCCTCGCGCTGCTGGCGTGGGCCTGCTCGACGTGGTTCACGTTCGACCGCGCCGCCAACCCCGCCAACCACTTCCCGATCACGCAGAACCTGCCGTTCCACTTCTGCACGCTGGTGACGTTCCTGCTGATCCCGGCCGTGTGGCTGCGGAAGGGGCGGCTGCTCGGGCCGGTGCGCGCGCTGCTCTTCTACCCGGGCGCCGCGGCCGGGTTCCTGGCGCTGTGCTCGCCCGCGGTCGAGTACACGGGGCGGCCCTACTGGTCGATGAACACGCTGTTCTACGTGGTGCACGCGCTCAACGTCGTGGTCCCGGTGCTCATGGCGTCGCTGCGGCTCTACCGGCCGACGGTGCGGGACGCGTTCCTGTCGCTCGTGTGGTTCTTCGCGCTCGCGATGGCCGTGCTGCCCCTGACGCTCGCGCTGCGCGCGTGGGTCGACGCCGGCTCGAACTACTTCTACTTCTTCGACCCGGAGGGTGCCGGCATCCTCGTGGTGCTGTGGAACCTCATCCACGTGCCCGTGGCGTACGAGGCACCGCTCCTGGTGATCATCGCGCCCGTGCTGCTGGCGCAGTACGGGATCTACCGCGCCGTGTCGGCGCTGGCGCGCCGGGTTTCCGGGCCTACTGCAGGGGACGGGGGCCAGGTGCCGCAGAACGCCCCGGAGCTCGCCGCCGCCTGAGCGACGGTCAGCGGCGCCGCGGCGGCGCCGTCGTCCCGCGCACCACCAGCTGTGTCGGCACCACCACGCGCTGCCCCGTCCGCAGTGTCTGCCCGCGCACCTGGTCCAGCAGCAGCCGCACCAGCTCGCGCCCGATGGCGTGGAAGTCCTGGCGCACCGTGGTGAGCGGCGGGTAGGTGAACTCGCCGAGAGCGATGTCGTCGAACCCGACGACGGAGACGTCGTCCGGGACGCGGCGGCCGCGCTCGTGCAGGGCGCGGACCAGGCCGATCGCCATCTCGTCGTTGGCGCAGTAGACGGCGGTCACGTCGTCGTCCGCGGCGATCCGCTGGCCCACGCGGTAGCCCGACGCCGCGGTCCAGTCGCCGCGCCACGGCTCCGGCGCGCGCACCCCCGCCTCCTCGAGGCACCCCCGCCAGCCGGCGACGCGCAGGCTCGCGGGGTCGGAGTCCTCGGGGCCGGCCAGGTGGTGGACGGTGCGGTGGCCCAGGTCGAGCAGGTGCTGCACGGCCGCGCGCGTGCCCCCGAGCTGGTCGGCGAGCACGGCGGGGTAGTGGCCCACGAGCCGCGAGTCGGACACCACGACGGCGAGCCCGGCGGGCAGCGCGAGCGACTCCGGCGTCGCCGTCTCGGCGCGGATGATCACCAGCCCGTCGATGGCCTGGTGCGAGAGCCGCTGGGCGGCGTCCTGCCAGTCGCCCGCCTCGGGGCGGCGCACGTCGACCAGCGTGACGGCGTAGTCCTCGGCCTGGGCCGCCTCGACGACGCCCTCGGTGGTCAGGGCCTCGCCCGTGCGCTCGAACCGGTGCGCCAGCAGGCCGATGGCGCCGAACGCGCCGTTGCGCAGGGCGCGCGCCGCGTGGTTGGGGGAGTAGCCCAGCAGGTCCATCGCCTCGAGCACGCGCGCGCGGGTGTCGGGGCGCACGTGCTCCGCGCCCGTGGAGACCCGCGAGACCGTCTGGGACGACACGCCCGCCAGGCGCGCGACGTCCTGGATCGACGCCCCGCGACGAGAGTTGGCCACCCGCGGATGGTAGCCCCCATGTCGACGTCGACATCCTGCGCACGTCCCGGGCGCCGTGACCATTCTGTGACGCCGTCCCCGTTGACATCCCGGGCTTCTCCCAGGATTGTTCACGTCAACATCGCGGTCACCGTCGACCGCATCCGGACGAAGGAGTTCGAGACGATGAGCGCAACGAAGCGCACGATCCGTGCCTGGCTGGCTGCCGCGGCCGTCGTGCCGCTGGTCGCATCGCTGGCGGCCTGCAGCGGGTCCGGCCACGCCGGCACGGGGGCCTCCGGCGGCGGCTCCGGCAGCAACACGCTGACCGTGTGGGCGTGGGACCCCAACTTCAACATCTACGCGATGAACGAGGCCGCGAAGATCTACCAGAAGGACCACCCCGACTTCCAGCTCAAGGTGGTCGAGACGCCCTGGGACGACCTGCAGACCAAGCTCACCACGCTCGCCCAGTCGCAGCAGGCCGACAAGCTGCCCGACATCTTCCTGGTGCAGAACAACGCCTTCCAGAAGAACGTCATCAACTACCCGGACCTCTTCAGCGACTTCAAGGGCTCCCAGGTCGACTTCTCGAAGTTCCCGCAGTCGGTGGTCGACTACTCGAAGGTCGACGGCGTCAACTACGGCATGCCGTTCGACAACGGCACCGCGATCACCGCGCTGCGCACCGACGTGCTCCAGCAGGCCGGCTACACGGTGAAGGACTTCACCGACATCTCGTGGTCGCGGTTCCTCGAGCTGGGCAAGGACGTGCTCGCCAAGACCGGCAAGCCGCTGCTCTCGGGCCAGGCCGGGTCGTCCGACCTCATCACGATGATGCTGCAGTCGGCCGGGGCCTCCCTGTTCGACAAGGACGGCAAGCCCACCATCACGGACAACGCCGCCCTGCTCGCAGCGATCGACATGTACCAGAAGCTCGTCAAGGCGGGCGTGCTGGTCGAGGTGAACTCGTGGGACGAGTACATCGGCTCGTTCGTCAACCAGAACGTGGCCGGCACCATCAACGGCGTGTGGATCGTCGGCTCGATCCAGTCGGCCGCCGACCAGTCGGGCAAGTGGGCCATCACCAACCTGCCCAAGCTCGACGGCGTCCCCGGCGCCACGAACTACTCGGCGAACGGCGGCTCGTCGTGGGCCATCAGCGCCCACGCGAACCGGGACCTGGCGATCGACTTCCTCAACTCGACGTTCGCCGGCTCGACGCAGTTCTACGACACGATCCTGCCGAAGTCGGGCGCCCTGGCGAACTGGACCCCCGCGGGCGACAGCAAGGTGTACGCCGAGCCGCAGCCGTTCTTCGGCGGCGACGCGATCTTCCAGAAGGTGGTCGGCTACTCCACCAAGGTGCCGAGCAACAACACCGGCGCCTACTACTACGAGGGCCGCGACGCCGTGAGCGCGGCGATCACCAAGATCATGTCGGGCACCGACCCGGCCACCGCGCTGAAGGAGGCGCAGCAGACGGTCGAGTTCGCGATGAAGTGAGCCCTGCCTGACGAACGGTGGTCGAGCCTGTCGAGACCCGACGCGGTCTCGGCAGGCTCGACCACCGACCTGCTCCTCGAAAGGTGGTCCCCGTGTCGACGGTGACACTCTCGGTGCCGGAGCGGCGCCGCAGCCTCACGGGCTGGGTGTTCCTGCTCCCGGCCGCGCTCCTCATCGCCTGGATGAGCTTCTGGCCGATGATCCAGGCGTTCGTCCTGTCCCTCAAGACCGGCCGCGGCACCCGCCTCGAGCTGGCGGACCCGTGGTGGTACAACTACCAGCGCCTGTTCGACGACGCCATCTTCCACACCACGCTGGTCAACACGGCGATCTACCTCGTGGTGCAGGTGCCGCTCATGCTGCTGCTGGCGCTGATCCTGGCGACGCTGCTCAACGACCCGAAGCTGCGCCTGCGGGGCCTGTGGCGCACGGCGATCTTCCTGCCCTGCGCCGTCTCGCTGGTGTCGTACTCGCTCGTGTTCCGCACGCTGTTCTCGACCGACGGCATGGTCAACGACGCGCTCAAGGGCCTGGGCCTCATCGACCACCCGGTCAACTGGCTGGGCCAGCCGGGCACGGCGCGGTTCGTGATCATCCTGGGCCTGCTGTGGCGGTGGACGGGCTACAACATGGTCTTCTACCTGGCCGCCCTGCAGAACGTGGAGCCCACGACGTTCGAGGCGGCGCGCATCGACGGCGCCGGCCCGGTCAAGACGTTCCTGTTCGTCACGGTGCCGCAGCTCAAGCCGATGATCCTGCTCACCGCGATCATGTCGACCAACGGGACCCTCCAGCTCTTCGACGAGTCGTACAACCTCACGCAGGGCGGCCCGGCGTACAGCTCGATGTCGATGGCGCACTACCTGTACGAGACGTCGTTCCACAAGAACCCGAACTTCGGCTATGCCGCCGCGCTCTCCTACGCGATCCTGCTCATGGTGGCGGTGCTGGCCGCGGTCCAGATGAAGGTCGGTGACCGGCGTGACTGAGCTCGCCACCAGGGTCGACACCGTCGTCGCGACGGCGGCCCCGCGCACGCGCCGGCCGTCGCTGCGGCGGCTGCCGGGGTACGCGTTCCTCACCGTCGCGGCCGTCGTGTCCCTGTTCCCGCTGTACTTCATGCTGGTCTCGGCCACGAACACCAGCAAGGACGTGCTCGGCTCCCGGCTGCTGCCGGGCGGGGCGCTGTTCGACAACCTCGGAAAGCTGCTCGACCAGCAGGACGTCGGGGGTGCCCTGTGGCACTCGTTCCTCAACGCGACCCTCACCACCGTGGGCGCGCTGGCGATCTGCTCGATCGCCGGCTACGGGTTCGAGGTGTTCCACTCGCGCGGCAAGGACCGCGTGATGCGGGTGCTGCTGCTCGCGATGATGATCCCGTTCGCGGCCACGATGATCCCGCTGTTCCAGATGTTCGCGAGGGCCAACTTGGTCAACTCGACGTTCGCGGTGATCCTGCCGGCGCTGTCCACGCCGTTCCTCATCCTGCTGTTCCGCCAGGCCTCGCGCGGGTTCCCGCACGAGATCCTCGAGGCGGCCCGGCTCGACGGGCTGGGCGAGCTGCGGATCTTCGCCCGCATCTACCTGCCGACCATGCGGTCGACGTTCGCGGCGGCCGCCGTCATCACCTTCATGGCGGCGTGGAACAACTTCCTGTGGCCCAAGGTGATCCTGGTCGACAACGCCTACCAGACCATGCCCATGCTGATCTCCAACCTGACGGCCGGGTACGTCACGGACTACGGGGTGCTCATGCTCGCCGTGCTCCTCGCGTCGCTGCCGACCGTCGTCATCTTCCTCGTCCTGCAACGCGCCTTCGCCGAAGGCATCACCGGAGCCGTCAAGTGACTTTCGACCTCGCCCGCATCGCCGACCCCGCCTTCATCGCCGAGAACCGGCTGCCCGCGCACTCCGACCACCGCTGGTACGCCTCCGACGCGGAGGCCGACGCCGGGGTGTCGAGCTTCGAGCAGTGCCTCAGCGGCCTGTGGAAGCTGCACTACGCCAAGAACCCGGCGGGCACCCTGCCCGAGTTCTGGGCCGCGGACACCACGGGGTGGGACGACGTGCCGGTGCCTGCGCACCTGCAGCTGCTCGGCTACGACCGGCCGCAGTACACCAACGTGCAGTACCCGTGGGACGGGTACGAGCAGGTGGGCCCGGGCGAGGTCCCGACGGCGTACAACCCGGTGGCCAGCTACGTGAAGGACTACGAGCTGGACCACGCGCTGCGGCCCGGCGAGCGGCTCTCGGTCACGTTCCACGGGGTCGAGAGCGCGGTCGTGGTGTGGCACAACGGCAGCTACGTCGGCTACGGCACGGACGGGTTCACGCCGTCGGAGTTCGACCTCACCGACACGGTGGTCGACGGCGTGAACCGGCTCGCCGTGCAGGTGGTCAGGTTCTCGGGGCAGTCGTGGATCGAGGACCAGGACTTCTACCGGTTCTCCGGCATCTTCCGCGACGTCGTCCTGTACCGGCGGCCGGCCGTGCACCTGGAGGACCTGCGGGTCACCACGGAGGTGGCCGACGGCCTCGGCTCTGCCGTCGTGCGGGTGCGGGCGGCGCTCGAGGGGTCCGGGTCGGTGCGGGCCGTGCTCGACGGCGTCGGGCCGCTCCGGGCGGGCGACGACGGCCTGCTCGAGGTGACCGTCGAGTCCCCGCGCCTGTGGAGCGCCGAGGACCCGCACCTGTACACGCTGCGCCTCGAGGTGCTCGACGCCGCCGGCGACGTGGTCGAGGTGGTGCCGCAGCGCGTGGGCGTGCGGCGCGTCGGCATCGAGGGCGGGGTGCTGCGCGTCAACGGGCAGCGCGTGGTGTTCCGCGGCGTCAACCGGCACGAGTTCGGGCTGCAGGGCCGTGTCATGTCGCGCGAGCAGACCGAGGACGACCTGCGCCTCATGAAGCGGGCCAACATCAACGCCGTCCGCACCAGCCACTACCCGAACAGCTCGTTCTTCTACGAGCTCGCCGACCAGTACGGGCTGTACGTGATCGACGAGATGAACGTCGAGGCGCACGGCCTGTGGGACGAGATCGTCCAGGGGCGGCGCGCCGTGGCCGACGCCGTGCCCGGCGACCGGCCCGAGTGGCTCGGGTCGCTGCTCGCGCGCGCGGAGGCGATGCTCGAGCGCGACAAGAACCACGCCTCGATCGTCCTGTGGTCGTGCGGCAACGAGGCGTTCGGCGGCACGGACTTCCGCGACGTCGCCGACTGGTTCCGCGCGCACGACACCCGGCCGGTCCACTACGAGGGCGTGCACCACGACCCGCGCTACCCCGAGACCACCGACATCGTCTCGACCATGTACACGCCCGCCGACGAGATCGAGGCGTTCCTGCGCGAGCACCGCGACAAGCCCTACATCCTGTGCGAGTACGCGCACGCGATGGGCAACTCGTTCGGGGCCGTCGACAAGTACGTCGACCTCGCCTCCCGTGAGGAGCTCTTCCAGGGCGGGTTCATCTGGGACTTCGCCGACCAGGCGATCGCGCTCACCGACCGCCACGGCAACCCGTTCTTCGGCTACGGCGGCGACGGCGGCGAGGCCCCGCACGACGGCGAGTTCTGCGGCAACGGCATCGTGTTCGCCGACCACAGCCCGTCACCCAAGCTGCAGGAGGTGCGCCACCTCTACCAGCCGCTCCACGTCGTCGTGGACGAGGGGTCGGTGGCGGTCGAGAACCGCCACCTCGTCACCGACGCGGCGGCCTACGCGGCCGACGTCGTGGTGCGGCGCGAGGGCGTGACGGTGGCGTCGGCGGCTCTCGACGTGGCGCTCGCGCCCGGCGACAAGGCGTCGTTCCCGCTGCCGGTGACCGTCCCGGCGGCGCCGGGCGAGTACACCGTGGACGTCACGTTCCGGCTGCGGGCCGCGACGTCGTGGGCCGACGCCGGGCACGCGGTGGCGTCGGGGCAGGGAGTGGTGGTGCGGGCGGCGAGCGAGCCCCGCGTCCAGGCGACGCCGCGGCCGCCGCGCCTGGTGCGCGGCATCCACAACGTCGGCGTGCACGGCGAGCACTTCACCACGCTGTTCTCGGGGCTCCAGGGAGGCCTGTCCTCGTACCGGTACGGGCTGACGCACGACGGCGGGCGCGAGCTGCTCGCCTCGTCGCCCCGGCCCAGCTTCTGGCACGCCCCGACGTCGAACGAGTCCGGCTGGGGCATGCCGTTCGAGGACGGCCCGTGGCTGCTCGCCTCGCGGTACGCGCGCGCCGCGCGCGGCGGGCCCGCCGTGGTGGAGCACCCGGACTCGGTGGAGGTGCGGTTCACGTACGAGCTGCCGACCGGGCCGGCGTCGGCGTGCGACGTCGCCTACCGCGTGTTCGGCGACGGGCGCGTCGAGGTGACGCAGACGCTCCGCCCGGGCGCCGGGCTCACGGACCCGCCCGAGCTCTCCCTGCTGCTCGAGACGTCCGCCGACCTGTCCCACCTGCGCTGGTACGGCGACGGCCCCGACGAGTCGTACGTCGACCGGCGGGCCGGCGCACGGCTCGGTGTGTGGGACGCGGAGGGGGCCGGCCAGCTCACGCCGTACCTGCGCCCGCAGGAGGCGGGGAACCACACCGGCGTGCGCTGGGCGACCGTGACGGACGCGCGGGGGAGGGGCCTGCGGATCACGGCCGACGCGGCGGCCCCGATGGAGCTCTCGGCCCTGCCGTGGACCCCGTTCGAGGTGGAGAACGCCCGCCACCACACCGAGCTGCCGCCCGTGCACCGCACGGTACTGCGCCCGGCGCTCATGCGCCGCGGCGTGGGCGGCGACAACTCCTGGGGAGCCCGCACGCACCCGGAGTACCTGCTCCCGCGGGGCCAGGACCTGAGGTTCCGGTTCGCGTTCCAGGGGATCTGAGGCTCACGACGGTGGCGCTGCGCCCGGGCGCAGCGCCACTATCGGCAGTCGGTGGGGCAGGCGACGGCGGCACTCGTCGGTGCTCCGGTAGTCGTACCCGGCGAGGTCGCTGAGCGTGCGGCGCAGCAGCGGGCGCAGCGGTCCGTAGCGCTGCTCGTAGGCGCGCAGCACGTCGATCGCCTCGGCGTCGCCGACCGCCCGCCACGCCGCCGGCCGCGGGCCGTGGCCGAAGCTCACCCACGCCGGCCCGCCCGCCTTGAGGTTGCGCAGCCAGTCCGCCTTGCGCCCGTACCCGGAGACGACGACGGCCTCGCCGGTGCGCGCGTCGTACCCGAGCACCTCGAGCACCACGCTGTGCCGCGCCCCGGACCTCCGGCCGGTGTGCACCAGCCGGAGGAACCGGTGGCCGGCGAGCAGGCCGAGGCCGCGGTCCCACACGGCGTTCGGAGCGGCGAACGCGCGGTGCTTCCAGTCCGTGGCCATAGGCCGACCGTACGCACGCGACGGCGGGCCCGCTCAGTCGGCGAGGTACCTGCCGTAGGCGATCGCCGTGAGGAACTCCGGGAACTCCTCGCCCAGGGCGACCTCCCGGAACACGGCGGCGGCGTCGTCGTACCGGTCGCCGTCGTGCCGGGCGAGGCCGGCGAGCACCTCGTCGAGCACCACGGACGCGCGCTCGCGCGTGACGGGGCCGTGCTCCGTGCGGGTGCCGGACGCGATCCACTGCCACACCTGCGAGCGGGAGATCTCGGCCGTCGCGGCGTCCTCCATGAGGTTGTCGAGCGCCGCGGCGCCCGTGCCGGCCAGCCACGAGGCGATGTACCGCACGCCCACGGAGATGTTCGAGCGCAGCCCGCACTCCGTCACCGACGCCCCGCTGCGCCCCGCGGATGCGACGTCGAGCAGCTCCGCCTGGCCCACGTGGACGTCGTCGCGCAGGCGGTCGACCTGGTGGTGTCGCTCGCCGAGGACGGCGTCGAGCTCGGCGGCGGCCGTCGCGATGAGGTCGGGGTGCGCCACCCAGGTGCCGTCGAACCCGTCGTGGGCCTCGCGGCGCTTGTCGTCGGCCACCTTCTCCAGGGCTTTCGCGGTGACCTCCGGCCGGCGCCGGTCGGGGATGAACGCGCTCATGCCGCCGATGGCGTGGGCGCCGCGCCGGTGGCACGTCGCGACCAGCAGGTCGGTGTACGCGCGCATGAACGGGGCCGTCATCGTGACCTGGTTGCGGTCCGGCAGCACGAACCCGGCGCCGCGCGTGCGCAGGTTCTTGATGATCGAGAACAGGTAGTCCCAGCGGCCGGCGTTGAGCCCGGCGGCGTGCTCGCGCAGCTCGTAGAGGATCTCCTCCATCGCGAACGCCGCCGGCAGGGTCTCGATGAGCACCGTCGCGCGGATGGTGCCGCGCGGGATGCCGAGCGCGTCCTGCGCCGCCTCGAACACCCGGTTCCACAGCCGCGCCTCCCGGGAGCCCTCGAGCTTGGGCAGGTAGAAGTACGGGCCACGGCCGCGCGCGACCAGCTCGGCGGCGTTGTGGAACAGGTACAGCCCGAAGTCGACCAGCGCACCCGACGCCGCCGTCGTCGTCCCGTCGGCGTGCTGCACCCGCAGGTGCGTCTCGGGCAGGTGCCAGCCGCGCGGGCGGAACACGATGGTGGGCAGGTCCGTCAGCGTGGTCGAGCGCAGGCGGTACTCCTTGCCCTCGGGTGTGGTGAGGGCGAGCGTGCCGCGGATCGCGTCGCGCAGCGCCAGCTGCCCGCCGACGACGTTCTCCCAGGTGGGGGCGCTGGCGTCCTCGGCGTCGGCGAGCCACACGCGGGCCGCCGAGTTGAGCGCGTTGATCGTCATCTTCGGGTCGGTGGGGCCCGTGATCTCGACGCGGCGGTCCTCGAGCCCCGGTGCCCCCGCGCAGCCCGCGACCCGCCACGACGGGTCCTCGCGCAGCGCGCGGGTGGCGGGGTCGAAGTCCGGGTCCTGGCCGGCGGCCGTCGCGGCGGCGCGGCGTGCGCGGGCCGCCAGCAGCTCGGCCTGGTCGTCGGCGAACCGCTCGTGGAGCATCGCCAGGAACGCGAGCGCCTCCGGCGTGAGGATCTCGGCGTCGCGGGCGGTGGCGCGGCGGGTGGGGGTGATCTCGGTCCCCGACATCGCGTCGGCGATCGGGCGTTCGGTGAGCGTGGTCATGGAAGTGCCTCCTGACGTGGGTCGTGACTCAGAACTGGGCCGACTCGGTGGAGCCGGCGAGCGCCAGGGTGGCGGCGGTCGGGTTGAGCGCGGTGGCGATCCGGTCGAAGTAGCCGGTGCCGACCTCGCGCTGGTGGCGGGTGGCGGTGTAGCCGCGCGGCTCGGAGGCGAGCTCGGCCTCCTGGAGCCGCACGTACGCGGTCATCTGCTCCCGGGCGTACCCGTGAGCCAGGTCGAACATCGAGTGGTTGAGAGCGTGGAACCCGGCCAGGGTGATGAACTGGAAGGCGTAGCCCATGGCACCCAGCTCCTTCTGGAAGCGGGCGATCTGGTGGTCGTCCAGGTGCTTGCGCCAGTTGAACGACGGCGAGCAGTTGTATGCGAGCAGCTGGTCGGGGAACTCGGCGTGCACGCCGTCGGCGAAGGCGCGCGCGAGCTCGAGCGACGGCGTGCCCGTCTCCATCCACAGCAGGTCGGCGTAGGGGGCGTAGGCGCGGGCACGGGCGACCGACGGCTCGATGCCGCCGCGCACCTCGTAGAAGCCCTCGGCCGTGCGGCCGCCGGTGAGGAAGGGGCGGTCGCGCTCGTCGACGTCGGACGTCAGCAGCGTGGCGGCCTCCGCGTCCGTGCGGGCCACGACGACGGTGGGCACGCCGGCGACGTCGGCCGCCAGGCGGGCCGCGTTGAGGGTGCGCACGTGCTGCTGGGTGGGCACCAGCACCTTGCCGCCCAGGTGGCCGCACTTCTTCTCGGACGCGAGCTGGTCCTCCCAGTGCACGCCGGCGGCGCCCGCGTCGATCATCGAGCGCATGAGCTCGTAGGCGTTGAGCGGGCCGCCGAACCCGGCCTCGGCGTCGGCGACGATCGGCGCGAGCCAGTCCTCGACCGTGCGGGAGCCCTCGAGGCGCTCGACCTGGTCGGCGCGCAGCAGCGCGTTGTTGATGCGGCGCACCACCTGCGGCACCGAGCTGGCCGGGTAGAGGGACTGGTCGGGGTACGTCTGGCCCGAGTTGTTGGCGTCGGCGGCCACCTGCCAGCCGGACAGGTAGATGGCCCGCAGCCCGGCCTTGACCTGCTGCACCGCCTGGTTGCCGGTGAGCGCGCCGAGCGCGTTCACGAAGTCGTCCGCGTGCAGGCGCTCCCACAGCAGCTCGGCGCCGCGGCGGGCCAGGGTGTGCTCCTCCTGGACCGTGCCCCGCAGGGCGACGACGTCGTCGGCGCTGAACGTGCGCTCGACGCCCGCCCAGCGCGGGTCGGTGGCCCACGCGTGGGCGATGTCGGCGGCGGTCTGAGCAGTGTCGCCCGGGCGGGGCCGGGTGCCGGTGGTGAGCGCGGTCATGGGGTGCTCCTCGGGTCGTCGGTGCCGTTCCGCCCGGTTGATACTGCGTATCGACCGGGCGTGGCAACGACGTTCCTCCGCCCTGTGCCCTGGGCGCCAGGGGAGCCTCCGGAGAAGTTCTGCCGTTCTTCTCCTTGAGCGAAGATGTGGCGCGTGTCACCCTGAGTCATGGTTATCTCGACGTCGAGAGACTCCGCCCGCCCGACGGCGCAGCCCGCCCTCCCACTCGCCGACGAGCCCGACGCGCTCACCATCGGGCGGCGCATCCGCCACCTGCGCACGCAGCGCGGCATGACCCTGGAGGCGCTCGCGGCCGCCATCGGCAAGGCCCCGTCGCAGGTCAGCCTGTTGGAGAACGGGCGGCGCGAACCCACCATCGCCCGGCTCCAGGCGGTGGCCCGCGCCCTCGACGCCAGCGTCGACGACCTGCTCGCGCCCGCCCCGCCGTCGCGCCGCGACGCCCTCGAGATCGAGCTCGAACGCGCCCAGCGGGGGCCGCTCTTCGACACCCTGGGCATCAAGCCGGTGCGAGTGGGACGCAGTCTCGCCACGGACGCGCTCGAGGCGATCGTCGCCCTGCAGCGCGAGCTCGAACGGCTCCACGCCGAGCGGGCCCTGACCCCCGAGGAGGCCCGCCGCGCCAACACCGAGCTGCGGCAGGACATGCGCGCGCAGGACAACTGGTTCGGCGACCTCGAGATCGTCGCCCGGCGCCTGCTCGACGACGTCGGGCATCACGGCGGGCCGCTGCCGCAGCGGCAGGCGAGCGACCTCGCCGCGCACCTCGGCTTCGAGATCCGCTACGTGCCCGACCTGCCGCACTCCACGCGCGCCGTCATCGACCGCCGCAACCACCGCGTGTACCTGCCGAGCGACGGGATCCGCGGGCGGTCCGACGCGCGCTCCGCGCTGCTGCAGGCGCTCGCCTCGCACGTGCTGGAGCACGCCGAGCCGCGCGACTACCGCGAGCTGCTGCGCCAGCGCGTCGAGGCCAACTACCTGTGCGCCGCCCTGCTGCTGCCCGAGCGCGATGCCGTCCGGTTCCTGCGCGCCGCCAAGGACCAGCGCGCCATCTCCATCGAGGACCTGCGCGACGCCTTCGCCGTCTCCTACGAGACCGCCGCCCACCGGTTCACCAACCTGGCCACGCGGCACCTGGGCATCCCGGTGCACTTCATGAAGGTCCACGAGTCGGGGATCATCCACAAGGCCTACGAGAACGACGGCGTGCGGTTCCCCACAGACGCCCTCGGCACCGTCGAGGGGCAGTACGTGTGCAAGCACTGGACGGCCCGCGTGGTGTTCACGGTGCCCGACCAGCTCAGCCCGTACTACCAGTACACCGACACCTCGACGGGCACGTACTGGTGCACGTCGCGGGTCCAGGACTCGCCGGACGGTGCCTTCTCCGTGTCGGTCGGCGTGCCGTTCTCACAGGTCAAGTGGTTCCTGGGGCGCGAGACGACGGCGCGCGCGACGTCACGCTGCCCGGACGAGACGTGCTGCCGCCGCCCGCCCGCGCCCCTGGCCGCGCGCTGGGCGGGCCACGCGTTCCCGAGCGCGCGCCCGCACGCGTCGATGCTCGCGGCGATGCCCCAGGGCGCGATGCCGGGAGTGGACCAGACGGAGGTGTACGAGTTCCTGGACCGGCACGCGCCGGGCGCGGGGGCGGGGGCGATGGCCCGGTAGTGGCCCCGGCTCCCCGCGAGATAGAGCGCACGCCCGCGAGATAGAGCGTGGCCCCGCGAGATAGAGCCCACGGCGCCGAGATAGAGCCCGGCCGTGCCCGGATAGAGCCCGAGAGGGCTCTATCTGGGCATCCGACGTGCTAACTCGCCGTCCGGGGCTCTATCTCGCGGGCGTGTGCTCCCCAGGCTCAACCGGTCGTCGCAACATCCGAGGTCAGGAGGGTGTTGTGGGACGACCATCGAGGTGGGAGACGGAAGTTGCTAAGCGCGGGCCGATGCGCTCGCCGGGGCATCCGGGCCACCACCGCGCGAAGGAGCGGGAGTTCTGGGACGAGATCGCCACGGGGAAGTTGCCGCGGGAGGCCGCAGACGCGGTGGGCGTGGCGCAGGCCGTAGGGCAGCGGTGGTTCCGCCACGCTGGCGGGATGACGCCGTACTCCTGGCCTGCTCCGTCGGGCCGGTACCTGTCGTTCGCGGAGCGTGAGGAGATCGCGATCCTCAACGCGCTCGGCAAGGGCGTTCGCGAGGTCGCGACTGCGCTCGGGAGGAGTCCGTCGACGATCTCGAGGGAGCTGCGACGCAACGCCGCCACCCGTGGCGGGAAGCTGGACTACCGGGCCTCGGTGGCGCAGTGGAAGGCGGAGCTGTTCGCCCGCCGGCCCAAGACCGCGAAACTCGCGGCGAACCAGAGGCTGCGTGAATACGTCGAGGACCGGCTGTCCGGTCACATCAGCAAGCCCGACGGCGTGATCGTCGCGGGCCCGGCTGCGCGGGAGTGGAAGGGTCTGAACAAGCCGCACCGGGAGGACCGGAGGTGGGCCAAGGCATGGAGTCCCGAGCAGATCTCCAACCGGCTCAGGGTCGAGTTCCCCGATGATGAGTCCATGCGGATCAGCCACGAGGCGATCTACCAGGCCTTGTTCATCGAGGCCCGCGGCGCGCTCAAGCGCGAGCTCGTCCTGTGCCTGCGCACTGGGCGCGCGCTGCGGATGCCTCGTGCCCGCTCCAAGCGGGTTGCCTGGGCGCACGTCACCGAGGACGTCCTGATCAGCGAACGGCCCGCCGAAGCCGAAGACCGGGCGGTCCCCGGCCACCACGAGGGCGACCTGATCATCGGCATCAACAGGTCCGCGATCGGGACCGTCGTGGAGCGCACAACGGGCTACACCACCCTTGTCCACCTGCCACGGGAGGAAGGCTGGCGTGAGCAGCCGATCGTGAAGAACGGCCCCGCCCTGTCCGGCTATGGCGCCATCTCGATGAACAAGGCACTCGCACAAGCGCTGGCTTCGATGCCCGACGACCTGAAGCGATCGCTGACCTGGGACCGCGGCAAGGAGATGTCGGCCCATGCGCAGTTCACGATCGAGACCGGGCTCAAGGTCTACTTCGCCGATCCCCGCAGCCCGTGGCAGCGCGGGACGAACGAGAACACGAACGGGCTGCTCCGGCAATACTTCCCGAAGGGGACAGATCTCTCGCGATGGGACGCCGCGGACCTGAGCGCCGTCGCCCACGCCCTGAACACCAGGCCGCGTAAGCGGCTCGGCTGGCGAACTCCGGCAGAGGCCTGGGACGAACACCTACGATCTATCGAACAACAACGTGTTGCGACGACCAGTTGAATCCGCCCTCTATCTCGCGGTCGGAGTGCTCTCTGGGCGAGCGCGGTGCTAGCTCGCGGGCCCGGGCTCTATCTCGCGAGCAGGGGGCCCTGGCTGACTTCCAGACGCCCCGTCACGCCGCGCGTCCGTGCGCAGCGTCACCGCGCCCGCGCCCGCCGCCAGCGCCGACGCCAGCAGCACCGCCACCTTCGCGCCCGCGGTGCGCTCCGACGTCGGGCCGTACGACAGCTCCGACACGAGCAGCGCCACCGTGAAGCCGATCCCCGCCAGCAGCCCGACCGGCAGCAGGTCGCGCAGGCCGACCCCGCGGGGCAGCCGCAGCGGCGTCCACCGCGTCACCAGCGCGACCGTGCCGAGCACCCCGGCCACCTTGCCCGCCACGAGGGCCACCACCACGGCGAGCACGACCGGTTGGAGCAGGGCCGAGCCACCGCCGTCGACCAGGTTCACGCCCGCCGCGAAGAACGCGAACACGGGCAGGGCCACCCCCTGCGACCAGGGCGCCACCCGCGACCCCCACCGCTCGGCCCGGGCCGAGCGCTCCCCGAACACGGGACGCGCCGGCACGAGGAGCCCGAGCGCCACCCCCGCGACCGTCGCGTGCACGCCGCTCGCGTGCAGCAGCCCCCACGCCGCCACGGCGAGCGGCGCCACCACCCACCACCGCGGACGCCGCGATCGCACCACCAGGCCCGCCAACCCGAGCGCCACGACAGCGCCGAGCAGCGGGAGCGCGTGCACCCCGCCGCTGTAGAACACAGCGATCACGAGGATCGCGAGCAGGTCGTCGACGACGGCGAGCGTCAGCAGGAACGTGCGGACCGCCGTCGGCAGCCCGCGCCCGAACACGGCGAGCACCGCGAGCGCGAAGGCGATGTCGGTCGCCGTGGGGATGGCCCACCCCCGCAAGCCGTGCGCGTCGCCGAGCAGCGTCTCCACCAGCACGAACGCGAGCGCGGGCATAGCCATGCCCCCGACGGCGGCGAGCGCGGGGACGCCCGCGTGGCGCGGGTCGCGCAGGGACCCGGCGACCAGCTCGTGCTTGAGCTCCAGCCCCACGGCGAGGAAGAAGACGGCGAGCAGGCCGTCGGCGGCCCACTGCGCGAGCGTGAGGTCGAGGTGCAGGGCGGCAGGCCCGAGGCGAAGCCCCGCGAGCGACGCGTACGCGCCGCGCCAGGGGGAGTTGGCCAGCAGCAGGCCGAGCAGGGCGGCGCCGAGCAGCAGCACGCCGCCGGAGGCGTCGCGGTCGAGCCAGGCGCGGAAGCGGGAGAAGGTCATGCGGGGGCCTCACGGGTCGACGGGGACGCCGGCGCTCCCGCCGGCGCCGCCGACCAGACTTCCCGGCTCGCCGCCCTCCAGGGTACCGAACTCAGGCGGTGGCAGCCTTGACCAGGGCGAGCAGCGCCTCCGCGTAGGCGTCGGCGGGGTTCTCGGAGTCGAAGACCTGCTCCGGGCGGCCGGGCACCTCGACCAGCACCTGGTACCAGCCCATCGTGGAGCGGGCCAGCGACCGGAAGGCCGGGCCGAGCAGGTCGCGCAGCTGGTCCTCGCGCGGCAGCCACAGGGCGTCCTCGATCCGCACCGAGTCGAGCGCCCACTCCGTGGTCCCGTTGAACCCGAGGATCGTGCCCGTCGGGTGGTCGTGCTTCTCGACCACCATGTCGCTGACGGTGAAGACGTCGTCCTCCTCGCGGGCCTCGGACAGCACGACGAACCGGTCACCGGCCGTCGGCTTCCACGCGAGACCCGCGTCCCGGAGCTGTTGCGCCACGTCGCGCGAGATCCCAGTCATGCCCCCATGCTGCACCCCGCCGGCCCGCGCCGGGGCCTGACGCCGTCGGGCGCCCTGCGAGTGAACATCGCGTGACATCTCGGCGACACACCCTCGAGGGCGTAGCCCTCGGAAGCACACCTTCGTAGTTTGGCGGGAGGGACGGCGCCCAGTCGTCCTCCGGGAGGCCAGCCCATCGTGTCGATGCACCGCGTCGGAGGGCCGGCACCGGCCCGACGGTACGAGGTCGTCCCAGGGACCGGTCGCCTGCCCCAGCTACCGAGTGCGCTGCCGCGCCGGAGGGAGCATCCCCGTGGACACCAACGAGACAACCGCTGCACAGGCCGACGGGCCTGACGGAGACGGACGCCGCACGTTCGTCGTCGACACCTCCGTCCTCCTGTCCGACCCGCGGGCGCTGTTCCGGTTCGCCGAGCACGACGTCGTGCTCCCGGTCGTGGTCGTGACGGAGCTCGAGGGCAAGAGGCACCACGCCGAGCTGGGCTACTTCGCCCGCTCGGCGTTGCGCATCCTGGACGAGCTGCGCATCCAGCACGGCCGCCTGGACCTGCCTCTGCCGATCGGTGACGCCGGCGGCACGCTGCGCGTGGAGCTCAACCACGTCGACCCGGCGGTGCTGCCGGCCGGGTTCCGGCTGGGCGACAACGACTCGCGGATCCTGGCCGTCGCGGCCAACCTCGCCTCGGAGGGGCGGCGCGTCACCGTCGTGTCCAAGGACCTTCCGATGCGGATCAAGGCGGCCGCCGTCGGGCTCGAGGCCGAGGAGTACAGGGCCGAGCAGGCCGTCGACTCCGGGTGGACCGGGATGAGCGCCATCGACTTGTCCGACGAACAGATGGGCCGCCTCTGGGAGGAGCAGGAGCTCGAGGTCGCCGACCTCGACCCCGGCGTCGTCGAGGCGGCGTCCCCGCTGCTGGTCCACACCGGGCTGGTGGTGCACTCACCGCGCGGGTCGGCGCTGGGGCGCGTGACCGCCGACAAGAAGGTGCGGCTGGTGCGCGGCGACCAGGACGTGTTCGGTGTGCACGGGCGGTCCGCGGAACAGCGCGTCGCCATCGACCTGCTGCTCGACGAGTCGATCGGCATCCTGTCCCTCGGCGGTCGCGCCGGCACGGGCAAGTCGGCGCTCGCGCTGTGCGCCGGGCTCGAGGCGGTCATGGAGCGGCGCCAGCACCGCAAGGTCGTCGTGTTCCGGCCGCTGTACGCCGTCGGCGGGCAGGAGCTCGGGTACCTGCCGGGCAGCGAGTCCGAGAAGATGAACCCGTGGGCCCAGGCGGTCTACGACACCCTCGGCGCGCTCGTCTCGCCCGAGGTGGTCGACGAGGTGGTGCACCGCGAGATGCTCGAGGTGCTGCCCCTGACGCACATCCGCGGGCGCTCGCTGCACGACGCGTTCGTCATCGTGGACGAGGCCCAGTCCCTGGAGCGCAACGTGCTGCTCACGGTGCTGAGCCGCATCGGCCAGAACTCGCGCGTGGTGCTCACGCACGACGTCGCGCAGCGCGACAACCTGCGCGTCGGCCGGCACGACGGCGTCGCGGCCGTGATCGAGAAGCTCAAGGGCCACCCGCTGTTCGCGCACGTGACCCTGACCCGCTCGGAGCGCAGCCCGATCGCGGCCCTGGTGACGGACATGCTGGAGACGCTGGAGGTGTGAGTCCGAGGCCCGCGAGATAGAGCGCTATCTCGCGGGCCAGGGCGCTATCTCGCGGCCGGTGGCTCTATCTCGCGGGGGTCAGCGGATCGTGAAGCGTGCCCGCAGCAGCGACTCCCCGCGGGACGACGGCCCCACCTGGAGCTCGAACGCTCCCGGCTCCACGACGCGCTCGCCGCGGGCGTCCACGATCGTGCACGCCGACGCCGGCAGCTCCAGCGGCACGGTCACCGAGGTGCCCGGGGCCACCTCGACCTGCGTGAACGCCTTGAGCTCGCGGTCGGCCCACGACGCCGACGTCACCAGGTCGCTCACGTAGACCTGCACGGTCTCGAGGGCGGGGCGGGTGCCCGTGTTCGTCAGGGTCACGTGCCCGCGCACGGTGGCCGACGCCGACAGCTCGGTCGCGTCGAGCTCCAGCGCGGAGTACTCGATCGTGGTGAACGACAGGCCGTCGCCGAACGCGAACGCCGGCGACTGCGTGAGGTCGGCGTACCGGTCGCCGTGCTGGCCGCGCACCTGGTTGTAGTACGTCGGCTGCTGGCCCACGTGCCGCGCGAACGAGATGGGCAGGCGCCCGCTGGGCTCGATCTCGCCGAGCAGCAGCTCGGCGATCGCCTGGCCGCCGCGCATGCCGGGGTTGGCGACCCACAGGATCGCCTCGGCCCCGAGCGCCGACGGCGGCAGCACCAGCGGCTTGGACGCGAGCAGCACCACGACCAGCGGCTTGCCGGTGGCGGCGAGCGCGTCGAGCAGCGCGACCTGCCCGCCGATCAGGTCGAGCGTCGCGGTGGAGCGGCCCTCGCCCACCAGCTCGATCCGGTCGCCCACGACGGCCACCACGTAGTCCGCGTCCGCCGCCGCTGCGACCGCCTCGGCGACCAGGTCGGCGTCCGGCGCGGCCGGCACCACGACCGGGGGTCGCGGCTGCCCGTCGGGGAAGAACGGGCCCTCGGGGTCCTCCTCGAGCGTGAGGATCTCGGCGCCGCGGGCGTGGGTGACCTCCCATCCGGCGGGCACGTGGGCGCGCAGCCCGTCGAGCACGGTGGTGATCATCTCGCGCGGGTGGCCGTCGGGGATCCAGCCGGCCTGGCCGCTGTTGCCGGCCCAGTCGCCGAGCTGCGTCTGGGCGTCGTCGGCGAGGGGCCCGACGACGGCGACCTTGGCGTCCGGCGCGGCCGGGAGCGGCAGCACGCCGGAGTTCTGCAGCAGCACCAGCGAGCGGCGCGCCACCTCGAGGTTGAGGTCCTGGTGCGACCCGAGCACGTCGGCGATCCGCTCGGGCGCGGGCCGGCGGCGGTCCTCGAACAGCCCGAGCTCGAACTTGAGCGTGAGGATGTGCGAGACGGCCTCGTCGAGCTCCTTCTCCTCGAGCAGCCCCAGCTCGATCGCCTCGAGCGCGCCCTCGAAGAACTGCGGCGTGGTCATCACCATGTCGTTGCCGGCCTTGACGGCTGCGGCCGCGGCGTGGGCGTGGTCGGGCTGCACCTTCTGCTCCCAGACCATGCGGCCCACGTTGTCCCAGTCGGTGATGAGCGTGCCGGTGTAGCCCCACTCGCCGCGCAGCACGTCGGTGAGCAGCCAGTCGTTGATGGTGATCGGCACGCCGTCGGTGGTCTGGTAGCCGAGCATGAACGTGCGGCAGCCCTCGCGGGCCACGCGCTCGAACGGCGGCAGGAACCAGGAGCGCAGCTTGCGCCGCGAGATGTCGGCCTCGGACGCGTCGCGCCCGCCCTGCGTCTCGGAGTACCCGGCGAAGTGCTTGGCCGTGGCGAGGATGGCCGTGGGGTCGGTGAGCCCGTCGCCCTGGTAGCCGCGCACGGCGGCCGAGGCGAGCTCGCCGATGAGGTGGGGGTCCTCGCCGAACGTCTCGTCGATGCGGCCCCAGCGCAGGTCGCGGGCGATGCACAGCACGGGCGAGAACGTCCAGTGGATGCCGGTGGCGGCCACCTCGACGGCCGTGGCCCGCGCCATGCGCTCCACGAGCGCCGGGTCCCAGGACGCCGCCATGCCCAGCTGCGTGGGGAAGATCGTCGCGCCCTCGAAGAACGAGTGCCCGTGGATGCAGTCCTCGCCGATCAGCAGGGGGATGCCCAGCCGGGTCTGGTCGGTGAGGTCGTGCGCCTGCAGCACGCGCTCGGGGGAGGTGTGCAGGATCGAGCCGACGTGCTTGTGCAGCACGTGGTCGACGACGTCGTCCCGCGCGTCGAGCTGGAGCATCTGCCCGACCTTCTCCTCGGCGGTCATGCGGCCGAGCAGGTCCGCGACGCGCTCGGCGACGGGCAGGGTGGGGTCCAGGTAGGGCAGGGCGGTCATGCGTGCAGCTCCTCGGAGGTGCCTGAGGTGGTCGGGGTCAGCGCGAGCTCCGGTGGCACGACGTCGCGGTCGTGCAGCAGGCACGCCACGCGCCGGGCGTCGGCGTCGGCGGGGACCGCCGTCGGGCGCAGCGTCGGGTGGATCGTCGCGCACTCGTCGAGCGCGAACGGGCACCGGGGGCGGAACGGGCACCCGGCGCTCGGCGCGGCGAGGTCCGGCGGCGAGCCGGGGATGCCTCCCAGTGCCCGCTTGGGCCCGTGCAGCGGCGGGAACGAGCTGAGGAGCCCGCGGGTGTAGGGGTGGCGCGGCCGACGGTACAGGTCCTGGGCCGGACCCTCCTCGACGATCTCGCCGGCGTACATGATGGCGATCCGGTCGGCGATCTCGATGAGCAGCGACACGTCGTGCGTGATGAAGATGACCGAGAACCCGAGCCGCTCGCGCAGCTCGGAGATCTGCTCCACGATCTGCCGCTGCATGACGACGTCGAGCGCCGTCGTCGGCTCGTCCATGATGAGCAGCTGCGGTTCCAGGGCCAGGGCCATGGCGATCATGACGCGCTGGCGCATGCCGCCGGACAGCTGGTGGGGGTAGGACCGCAGGCGGTCGGCGGAGATGCCGACCATGTCGAGCAGCTCGGCGGCGCGGTCGTGGCGGGCGCGGGCGTCCATGTGCGGGGCGTGCGCCTTGATGGCGTCGGTGAGCTGCCGCTCCACCCGGTACACCGGGTTGAGGGAGTTCATGGCGCCCTGGAACACGATCGCGGTGTCTGTCCAGCGGCCGCGGCGCAGCTCCTCGTCGTTCATCCGGAGCAGGTCGCGGGTCTGGCCGTCCTTGCCGGTGACCAGCACCTCCCCGCCCGTGATGAGGCCCGGGGGCGGCAGCAGGCGCGTGGCCGCGTACGCGAGCGTCGACTTGCCGCAGCCGGACTCGCCGGCCAGGCCGAGCACCTGCCCGCGCTCGAGCGTGAGGTCGACGCCGCGCAGCACCTTGACCGGGTCGGAGCCGTACCCGTACTCGACGCTGAGGTCGCGGATGTCGAGGATCAGGTCGTTCATTCAGGCCGCCTTGCCGTCGAGGAGGGACTCGCGCACCACGGGCGTGAACCCGACGCGGGCGCGGATGCCCCGCTTGCGCAGCGTCGCCGCGTTCATGCCCGTCGACCGCAGGCGCGGGTTGACGAACTCGTCGATGCCGAAGTTCACGAGCGCGAGCGCCATGCCGAGCAGCGCGACGCACAGGCCGGCGGGGACGAACCACCACCAGGCGCCCTGCTGGAACGCGCCGGACGACTGCGCCCAGTACAGGACCGTGCCCCAGTTCCAGTCGGACAGGGACGCGACGCCGATGTACGCGAGCGTGACCTCCGAGAGCACGGCCGCGATGACGGTGCCGATGAACGTCGAGGCGATGATCGCCGTGAGGTTGGGGATGATCTCGAACAGGATCACCCGGAACCGGGACTCGCCCATGGCCCGGGCGGCCTCGACGAAGTCGCGGCCGCGCAGCGAGAGCGTCTGGGAGCGCAGCACTCTCGCGCCCCACGCCCAGCCTGTCAGGGCGATGACCAGCACGATCGTCCACTCGGAGTTCGAGCGCACCTGCGCCGTGATGATGATGATGAGCGGCAGCGCCGGGATCACCAGGAAGATGTTCGAGAGCATCGACAGGGACTCGTCGCCCGCCCCGCCGAGGTACCCGGCGGTGACGCCCACGATCACGGCCACGACCGTGGCGATGATGCCCGCGGCGAAGCCGACGATCATGACGCCCCGGGTGCCCACGAGCAGCTGGGAGAAGATGTCCTGCCCCGTCTGCGTGGTGCCCAGCCAGTGGTCCCCGCCGGGGCCGGCGAGGGCGTTGTTGGGGTCGACGGCGTTCGGGTCGAACGGCGCGACCCACGGCCCGACGATCGCGAGCACCGTGAAGAACGCGAGGATCGCGAGCCCGGTGAACGACTTGGCGTTGCGCAGGAACACGAGCTTCTTGCGTCCGGCTGAGACGTCGAGCGGCAGCGTGGCGACCTGTTCTGAGGCCGCCGCGGTGTTGGCCACGGCCATCGTCATCCCTCCTGTCGGGTGCGCGGGTCGAGAAGGACGTAGACGACGTCGGCGATGATGTTGGCCGCGAGCACGGACAGCGTGATGACCAGGAAGATGCCCTGCATCAGCGGGTAGTCCTTGGCGCCGACGGCCTGGAAGAGCGTGAACCCGATGCCCTGGTAGCTGAACACCTGCTCCATGACGAGCGTGCCGGACACCACGAACCCGAGGGACAGGGCGAACCCGGAGATCTGCGGCAGCACCGCGTTGCGGGCGGCGTAGCCCACCATGACCACACGGTTGGGCAGGCCCTTGGCGTGCGCGACGGTCACGTAGTCCTCGGAGGAGACGGTGACCATCATGTTGCGCATCGAGAGGATCCAGCCCGCCACCGAGGAGATCACGATGGTGAGCGCGGGCAGCACGGCATGGCTGATCACGGACCCGAGGAACTGCCACGAGAAGCCCGGGATGAGCCCGGCCTCGTAGCTGCCGGAGAACGGCAGCACCTGCCACGTGACGCCGAACAGCGTGATGGCCAGCAGGCCGATCCAGAAGTAGGGCACCGACGAGAAGAACGTCGTCGCCGGGATCAGCAGGTCGGCGCGCGTGCCGCGGCGCCAGCCCAGGAACGTGCCGAGCGACGTGCCGAGCAGGAACGCGATGATCGTCGCGACGCCCACCAGGCCGACCGTCCACGGCAGCGTCTGCGCGATGACCTCGGAGACCGGGGTGGGGAACCGCGCGAACGAGATGCCCAGGTCGCCGCGGAACAGCTGGCCCCAGTACTCGACGTACTGCTGCCAGATGCTGGTCTTCTTGTCGAGGCCGAACAGCACGTACAGGGACTGGACGGCGTCGGCGCTCAGCTGGCCCTGGTACTTGATCATGAGCGACTGCACCGGGTCGCCGGGCATGAGCCGCGGGATGAAGAAGTTGAGCGTCACCGCCACCCAGGCGGTGAGCACGTAGAACACGACACGGCGGACGAGGCCCTTCATGCGCGCACCTCCGTCCGGGCGTCCATGGTGGGGGCGCCGGGCTCGTCGGAGTAGATCCAGCAGGCCGCCTCGCGGCCGTCGCCGGCGTCCATGAGCTCGGGCGTGCGCGTGCGGCACATGTCGTTGGCGAACGGGCAGCGCGGGTTGAACCGGCAGCCCGGGGGCGGGTCGATGAGGCTCGGCGCCTCGCCGCGGGCACCGGTGCGCACGGCGGGGTTGTCCGGGTCGGGGGCCGAGCGCACCAGCAGCTGCGTGTAGGGGTGCGCCGGGTGCTGCGTCACCGTCTCGGAGTCGCCGCGCTCGATGATGCGCCCCGCGTACATCACGTGCGTCTCGTCGGCGAAGTACCGCGCGGAGGCGATGTCGTGCGTGATGTAGAGGATCGCGATGCCGAGGTCGTCCCGCAGCTCCTTGAGCAGGTTGAGGATGCCCAGGCGGATCGACACGTCGAGCATCGAGATGGGCTCGTCGGCAAGCAGCACGCGGGGCGACGCCGCGAGGGCGCGCGCGATCGCGATGCGCTGGCGCTGGCCGCCCGAGAGCTCGTGGGGGAACTTGTCGATGTACCGCCGGGCCGGCGTCAGCTGGACGCGCTCGAGCAGCGCCTCGACGGCGCGGTCGGCGGCGTCGCCGCGCACCTTCTGGTGGATCCGCACGGCCCGGCCCAGGATGTAGCGCACCGTGTGGATGGCGTTGAGGGACCCGAACGGGTCCTGGAAGATCATCTGGACCTGGTTGCTGTACGCGCGCAGGCCGCGCGAGCCCTTGACGGTCGACGACGCGCCGTCGAGCTCGATGTCGCCGCCCGTGCGGGCGACCAGCTGGGACAGCAGCCGTGCGATGGTCGACTTGCCCGACCCGGACTCGCCCACGAGGGCGAGGACGGATCCGGGGCGCAGGTCGAGGTCGACGCCGTCGACGGCGTGGACGGCCCCGCGGCGGCCCACGGGGAAGTGCTTGGTGAGGCCGACGGCCCGCAGGACGGGGGATGCGGCGGGTCCGGGCGAGCCGGTGCTCATCGGACGGACCTCCTTCGAGGCAGAGCGAGGTGGGCGCGGGTGCGCCGCGGGGTCACCGCGACGCACCCGCGTCTGTCGGAGACGTTCGTCAGCTGACCGGCTTGAGCTTGGTCAGGATGAGCGAGGCGGCCGGCAACGTCATGTTGATGTCGGCGTACGGGTCGGCCTTGGTGGGCCATCCGGTGAAGTACTTCTCCGAGTACTGGCCCCAGCTCGGGCGCTCGAGGACGGGCGCGACGGGGGCCTGGTCGATGAGCACGCCCTGGACGGTCTCCAGCGCGGCCGTGCGGGCGGCGTCGGTGGTCGCGGAGGCGTACGCGGCGAGCGCGTCCGTCGCCTCCTTCGAGTCGAACTGCCCGAAGTTGTAGACGGCCTTGCCGTCCGGCGGGTTGAGGTAGGTGCCGTTGAGCATGTCGCTGTACGTGTCGTACGGCGTCGAGCCGCCGTCGGTCCAGTGCAGGGCGGCGTCGAAGTCGCCCGAGGCGAGCGAGGCGCCCCACTGGTCGGCCGTCGGGTTGTCGATCTTGGCGTCGATGCCCAGCTGCTTCCACGAGGCCGCGATGATCTGCAGCTCCGCGTCGTAGTCGTTCCAGCCGGCGGGGTCGGTCAGCGTGACGGAGACGGGCTTGCCGCTCTTGTCCTTGAGCGCCGTGCCGACGCCCGTGTACCCGGCCTGCGTGAGCAGCGCCTTGGCGCCGGCGAGGTCGACCTTGTACTCCTGGCCCTGGTACTTCGGGGCGACGAAGGAGGCGCCCGACGCGGGCATGCCCGTGACGGAGGTCAGCGGGGCGGCGGCACCGGTGGAGCCGTTGTCGGAGAGCTGCTTGCGGTCGATCACCATGGTGGCGGCCTTGCGCAGGTTCACGTCCGAGAACGGGCCCTTCGTGCTGTTGTACCAGAGGGCGTCGATGCCCAGGCCCGAGGGGAACCAGGAGACGTACTTCGGGTCCTTGGCGTCGAACACCTTGGCGTAGTTGGCGATGTAGCCCCAGCCCCACTGCACGTCGCCGGCGACGAGAGCGTTGGTCAGCGCCGTGTTGTCGCTGAACTCCTGGTACTGGATCTTGGCGACCTTGGGCGTGCCGCCCCAGTAGTCCTTGTTGGCGCCGAGCACGACGGCCTGGGAGGTCCAGCTGGTGAGCGTGTAGGGGCCCGTGCCGACCGGCTTCTGGTTGAGGTCGGTGGTGGGGTCGGCGATCTTCGACCAGATGTGCTTCGGCACGATGAACAGGCCGTAGACCTTGTTCGTGTTGACGAACTGCGAGGAGTCGAAGGTGACGACGACGTCCTTGCCGTTCACCGCGACGCTCTTGTACGGCAGGTTCTCGGTGTTGAGCGCCTTGTTGTCGATGCGCATCTGGATCGAGTAGGCGATGTCGTCGGCCGTCAGGGGCTGGCCGTCCGACCACTTCACGTTGTCACGGGTGGTGAAGGTGACCTGCGTGTAGTCGTCGTTCCACTTGTAGGCCGAGGCGAGCCACGGCTCCGGCTTCTGCGTGGGGTCGATCGTGTTCGGCTGGACCAGCGGCTCGTAGATCGCGAACGCGTAGCCCATGGTGCGGGCCGCCGAGGACCCCAGGAAGGGGTTCGAGTTGTTGCTCTGCGGGCCGTCGGGCTTGCCGAAGGCGAGCACCTTGCCGGAGGCGTTCCCGCCGCCGGACGAACCGTTCCCCGATGCCCCGCCGCTGCACCCGGCGAGGGCGAGGGCCCCGGTGACCACGAGGGCCAGCGCGGCCATCCCGCGAGTCTTCTTCATCGATGCGCCTCCTTGCGCTCCATGTGCTGTCGCCTGGCCGTCGTCGACGGCGACCCGGCCTGTGCGCTCGACGTGAGCGCTGACGAGTGGGATGTTACTCACCGGTAAGCAAGTGGAAGGAGACGGAATGTGTCACAGTTGAATCACGGTTCCCGGCAGGGCGTACGCTCGCCTCTCATCACGTTCCCCTTACTGGCAGGACTGCAACGTCGATGAGCGCCACCCGGCCGAAGTCCGGCCCCCGTCCCGAGACCCTCGAGCGGCGTCGCGAGATCCTGCGCGCGGCGACCGAGACCTTCGGCGCCAAGGGCTACAACAGGGGCCCGCTCACGGAGATCGCCGAGAAGGTGGGCATGACCCACGCGGGGATCCTCCACCACTTCGGGTCCAAGAACGAGCTGCTGCTCGAGGTGCTCCAGTACCGCGACGACACCGACGTCGCCGAGCTGCCCGACCACCACATCCCCGACGGCGCCGACCTGTTCCGGCACCTGGTGCGCACCGTGCGGCTCAACGCGCTGCGCGCCGGCATCGTCCAGGCGTACGCGGTGCTCTCGGCGGAGTCGGTCACCGACGACCATCCCGCGCGCGCGTTCTTCGAGCAGCGCTACGCCACCCTGCGGGCCGAGGTGGCCCACGCGTTCCGGGCGATGTGCCAGGAGGCCGGCGTCGAGGCCCCGGACACGGTCGACAAGGCCGCCGCATCGATCCTGGCCGTCATGGACGGGCTCCAGGTGCAGTGGCTGCTCGACCCCACGGCCGTGGACCTGGCGCAGGCGAGCGAGTTCGCGATCGAGGCGGTCGTGGCACAGGTGCTCACCCCGCGGCCGACCCCGCTCTGACCGGGCTCAGCCGAGCCTGACCACCTGACGGGTGCCGCTGCGCGCCGCCTGCCGCTCCCACGCGGCCGTCACCTGGTCGAGCGGGCACTCCTGGTACTCCACCGCGATCGTGCCCGCGGCCGCGTGGCCCAGCACGGCGTCCAGGGCCGCGCGGCGCTGCGCGGGCGTGATCGCGTTGTTCGTGTAGCCGAGCACGCTCGCGTGCCGCGAGCGCAGTGCCGCGGAGTCGACCGTCAGCGAGGCCCCGGCCTCCGAGCCCAGGTTCACCAGCCGCCCGCCGGGCGCCAGGGCGAGCACGCCCGCCGTGCCGGGCACGCCGGCCAGCGGGTCGACGACGACGTCGGCCTCCCCGCCCAACGCCTCGCGGAGCCGCGCGGCGAGGGAGGCGGGCTCGTCGTCGTCGTGCAGCGGCACGACGACGTCGGCGCCTGCGTCGGCGGCACGGGCGCGCGCGGCGTCGCTCCGGGCGGCGCCGACCACCCGGGACGCCCCGAGCGCCCGGGCGGCCTGGACGGCGACCTGCCCGACGATCCCGCCCGCGCCGAGCACGACGACGCGCTCGCCCGCGGCCAGGCGCGCGGAGTCCGTGAGCATCATCCAGGCGGCCACTGCGGAGAGCCCGAGCGCGGCGGCCTGGACGGGCGCGACGCCCTCGGGCAGGGGGACCAGGTCGCCGTCGGCGACGGAGCAGAGCTCGGCGAGACTGCCGTCGCCGGGGCGCATCCCGGCGTCGGTCGAGAACCAGACGGCGGCGCCGTCGGGCGTGCGGCCGACACCCTGGACGCCGGGCACGTAGGGCGTGGCGGGGACGCCGAAGTACGACGTGCCGCTGGCCGCGAGCAGGTCCAGCGGGGCGATGGGCGCGGCCTCGACGCGCACCAGCGTGCGCCCTGGCGCGACGGGCGGGTCGGGGTGCTCCGTGACGGCCGGTGCGACCCCGGGAAGGGTGATGACGGCGGCTCTCATGAGACGTAGTGTGACTTGGCGGACAAGTGTCCGCCAGACGGATGGTTGATGGGGTAGGCCTGCGACGACGGAGGATCCGATGACCAGCAACCCTGTGCCCGAGCCGGGCCGCCCGATCGTCTTCCGGGGCGGCACCGTGCTGACCATGGACGACTCGCGGACGGTGCTCCACGACGCCGACGTCCTGGTGGTGGGCACCGACGTCGCCGCCGTGGGGCCGCACCTCGAGGTGCCGGAGGGCACCGTCGAGGTCGACGCCTCAGGCGGCATCGTCATGCCCGGCATGATCGACACGCACCGGCACCTGTGGCAGACCGCCATGCGCGCCTACGGCGCCGACTGGACGCTCACGCAGTACTTCGTGTGGAACTACCTCAGCTACGGCAAGCTGTTCCGCCCGCAGGACATCTACGCCGGCGACCTGCTCGGCGCGCTCGAGGCGATCGACGCCGGCGTGACCACCACGGTCGACTGGTCGCACAACCTGCAGACCACCGACCACGCCGAGGCCGCCGTCGACGCCCTGCGCTCGACGCCGGGCCGGTTCGTGCTCGCCTACGGCAACATCCAGGCCGGCCCGTGGGAGTGGTCGACGCGGCCGGAGCTCGCCGACTTCGTCGACCGGCGCGTGCCGCGCGACGAGATGTTCGGCTTCCAGCTCGCGTTCGACGTCACCGGCGACCCGGCGTTCCCGGAGAAGGCGGCGTACGAGGCCGCTCGCGAGCTCGGCGCCAAGGTCACCACGCACGCCGGCGTCTGGGGCGCCACCAACGACGACGGCATCCGGCTCGCCTACGAGAACGGGTTCATGACCGAGGGCAACGTCTACGTGCACGCGGCGACCCTCTCGGCCGACTCGTACCAGCGCATCGCCGGGACCGGCGGGTACGCGTCGGTGTCCGCGGAGTCGGAGTCGAGCTGCGGGCAGGGCTACCCGTCGAGCTGGTCCATCCGCAAGTACGGCATCCCGATCTCGCTCTCCAACGACACGTCCGTGTGGTGGAGCGGCGACGGGTTCTCGGCCATGCGTGCCACGCTCAACGCCGACCGGGCGCGCGAGCACCACGAGGCGCACGCCTCCGGCGACACGGTCACGAACATCGCGCTGCGCTGCGAGGACGTCGTCGGGTGGGCCACCCGGGGCGGGGCCGACGCGCTGGGGCTGGGCTCCGTCGTCGGCAGCCTGCAGCCGGGGCGGCGCGCCGACGTGGTGCTGGTGCGCAACGAGGACTCGCCCGTGATGTTCCCGCTCATCAACCCCTACGGGCACGTCGTCATGCAGGCGCAGCGCGGGGACGTGCAGGCCGTGCTGGTGAATGGCAAGGTGGCCAAGTGGGACCACCGGCTCGTGGGCGTGGACCTGGGCGCCGCCCGGCGCGCGGTCGACGAGACGGTCGAGTACCTGCGCGGCCAGCTCGGCGAGGAGGAGTGGGTCAAGGGCATGAACCCCGAGATCCCCGAGTCGAAGGTGCTGGACAACCCGTACACCTACACCGACTACGCGAGCGCAGACACGCACCGCACGAGCACGGAGTGAGCCCATGCTGACCGAGGTGGCCGACGGCGTCTGGGTGCGCCAGAGCGAGTGGGTCTGGAGCAACGCGGTCGTGGTGGCGGGGGAGGACGGCCTGGTGCTGGTCGACCCGGGTATCGCCGGCTCCGACCTCGAGCAGCTCGCCGACGACGTCGACCGCCTGGGCCGGCCTGTGGTGGCCGGGTTCTGCACCCACCCGCACTGGGACCACCTGCTGTGGCACGCACGGTTCGGCGACGTGCCGCGCTACGCCACCGCCGGCGCCGCCCAGGCCGCCGCCGACGCCCGGGAGCGCGCGCAGGCGATGGCGGCCGAGAGCGCCGACGACGTGCCCCTCGACCTGGTCGCGCTGCTGACCCCGCTGCCCGCCGACGGCACCCCGATCCCGGGCGAGGTCGTCGCGCACGACGCCCACGCCGTCGGCCACGCCGCCCTGCTGCTCGCCGACCGCGGCGTGCTGGTCGCGGGCGACATGCTCTCCGACGTGCTGATCCCGCTGCTCGACCCGTGGCGGCCCGGCCAGGTGCCCGCGTTCGAGGCGGCGCTCGACCGGCTGGGCGAGGCCGTGCAGCAGGTCGACGTCGTGATCCCCGGCCACGGCTCCGTCGCCCGGGGCCCGGACGGCGCGGCCCGCCTGGCGGCCGACCGCGCCTACATCGAGGCGCTGCGGACGGGCACCGACCCGGTGGACGCGCGCCTCGACCAGGACTGGCTCGCCGGCCCGCACCACGGGAACCTCGAGCGGGTGCGGCAGGACGCCGGCTGAGCCGCCTCAGATCGCGACGCTCGGGTACTCCTTGCCCACCCAGTGCTGCAGCTTCGCCGCGAACTCGCGCTGGAACGACAGCGGGCCGCTGCGTGTGGCGTACTCCTCGTCGTAGAGGGCGATGAAGATCGTCAGGTTGAGGAAGAAGTGCGCGCCGTGCTCGAACAGCCACACGTAGTCGTGGTGGACCAGCGCCGCGCGCTCCTCGTCGGTGAGGTCCAGGCACGTGGACCGCTCGGCGTCGCTGAGCCAGCAGCCCACCTCCTTCTCCCACTTCTCGAGGCAGCCCTCCGGGTCCTCCTTGTACTGCCGCAGCCACTCCGGGTCGCGGTCGACCGTGTAGAGGAACTTGTCGACGTAGTACGTGCTCATGGAGCCACCGCCTCGAGCTCGTGAAGATTCTCCGCCAGCGACCGGACGGGAGCGCCGTCGGGCACGCCGTTCGCGTACCAGGTCAGGTACATCTCCCGGGTGTGGAACAGGTCGAGCTCGTCGATGTAGTCGGCGACGGCGTCGGGCCCGGCCACGCCGAGCATGAGGATGAGGTCCATGAACCCGGCTGTCGCGTTGCCGGCCGCGCTGAGGGACTCGTGCGTGACGTTCTCCAGGATCGCGTCGATGTTGCCCGTGGCGAGCCACTCGATGGCCTTGCGGTCGAACTCCGGGTCGGGGCCGTGCTCGCCGAACTGCCGCGGGCCGCCCAGCTCGAGCGACAGGTGGCCGGTGCCGATCGCGGCGACCTTGAGGTGCGACGGGTAGGCGTCGATGACCTCCCGGATGGCCCGCCCGAGCTGGTAGAAGCGCCGCGGCGACGGCATGGGCGGCGCGAAGATGTTCGTGTAGACGGGCACGACCGGCAGGTCCGCCTGGGGCCGCGTCGTGATGATCGGGCAGACGATCGAGTGGTCGATCTTGAGCTCGTGGCTGAACGCCATGTCGAAGTCCCGGTCCAGGAGGCCCTGGAGCAGGTATCCGGACAGCTCGGTGTGGCCCTGGAGCACGTAGGTGGGCAGCCCGAACTCGCGGACCTCGTTGTAGAACGTCGCGTCGTAGCGCGGCGCCTTGCCCACGAGGAACTGCGGGTAGCCGTCCAGGAAGAACTGGTGGAAGTGGTCGGCGCCCACCATGACCAGCACGTCCGGGTTCGCGGCCGTCAGCGTCTCCCGGTAGGCCTCCACCTTGGCCTGCCAGGCCGCGGCGAACGGCGGCCGCTCGGCCGGCGGCGACGTCGTGGCCTTGTAGTAGAAGGGGTGGTGCGTGCTTGCGAGCACGGCGGTGAGCTCGGCCATCATGCTCCTTCGGGGGGGAGGTACTCGGCCGCGCCTTCGACGGCCGCGAAGATGCGCCCGGCGATCGGGCGGCGGACCTCCTCGGCGAGCTGGCCGAGCAGGCCCGCGGTGCGGGCCAGCAGCGCGAACCCGCGCAGCAGCTCCACGGGCAGGCCCAGGTCTGCGAGCGCGGCGCCCACGGCGCCGGCGCCGTTGAGCGGCAGGTCCTTGCCGAGGGTCTCGCGGGCGACGCGCCCGACGGCGGCGAACAGGCGCAGGTGCGGGCCCACCTGGCCCTCCTCCTGGGCGACGGCGTACAGCCGTGGGACACGCGGGTCGCCCTGCTTGTGCAGGTGGTGGCCCAGGCCCGGCACCTTGCCGCCCGCGGCGGCGCGGGCCCGGACGGCGTCGGCGGCCAGGGCGTCCCAGGCGGCGTCGCCGTCGCCCTCGGGGAGCGTGCCGGCCGCACGCGCCTTCGTGACGGCGTCGGCCAGGAACGCCCCCGTGTCCTCGGTGACGCCCAGGAACCGCGAGCCGCCGCCCAGCAGGCCCGCCGCGAGCGCGCCCTGGAGGGCGTCGGGCGCGGAGAGGTAGGTGAGGCGGGCGGCGATGGCCGTCGGCGTGAACCCGTGGTCGGCGAGCGCGACCAGGCACGCCTCGAACACCCGGGTCTGCTGCGGCGTCGGCCGCTGCAGCGTGACCAGCCAGAACGCGAGCTCGCCGAAGCCGACCGAGCCGATGAGGTCGTCGGCGAGGTCCTGGCCGAGCAGCGTGATCTGCGTGGTGGTCGAGACGCCGAGCGAGGTCGGGTACGTCATGGCGCGGACTCCTCGTCGGGGACGGACGGCAGGGACGCCGACCGCGGCCCGGCCAGCCAGGCGCGCACCTCGTCGGTGTGCTCGCCCAGCCCGGGCGGCGGAATCTCGTAGCGGGGCGCGCTCGCGGAGTAGTCGAGGGGGTGGCGCACGCCGGGCACCGCGCGCTCGCCGCGCCCGACGTCGACCACGGGCTCCAGCCCGAGCTTGGCCGCGTGCTCGACGCCCTGGGCGATCGACGCGATGGGGCCGCAGGGGACGCCGGCCTCGGTGAGCAGGTCGAACCAGGCGGTGGCGGGCTTGGTGCGTAAGCGCTCCTCGAGCAGGGGCCGCAGCTCCTCGCGCCGCGCGGTGCGGCCCGCGTTCTCGGCGAAGCGCGGGTCGTCGGCCACCTCGGGGACGCCCAGCACCTCGGCCAGGCGGCGGAACTGGGCGTCGTTGCCGGCCGCGACGATGAGGTCGTCGTCGGCGGTGGCGAGCGCCTCGTACGGGAACAGGCTGGGGTGCGCGTTGCCCATGCGCGTGGGGGTGACACCAGCGCCGACGTAGGCCATCGTCTGGTTGACCAGGCCGCTCATCGCCGAGGCCATGAGCGACGCCTCGACGTGCTGGCCACGGCCCGTGCGGTCGCGGTGCCGCAGCGCGGCGAGGATCCCGATGGTCGAGTGCAGGCCGGCCATGACGTCGAACACCGAGATGCCCGCGCGGTACGGCGGGCCGCCGGGGTCGCCCGTGAGGCTCATGAGGCCGCTCATCGCCTGGACGATCAGGTCGTAGCCCGGCAGCGCCGCGCCCTGGGCCGTGCCGAACCCGCTGATCGAGGAGTAGACGATGCCCGGGTTGGTCGCGGCGACGGAGTCGTAGTCCAGCCCGAACTTCGCCAGGCCGCCGGGGCGGAAGTTCTCTACCAGCACGTCGGCGCGGGCGGCGAGCTCGCAGGCGGCGTCGCGGTCGGCGTCGTCGCGCAGGTCGAGCACCACGGAGCGCTTGTTGCGGTTCACGGCGGCGTAGTACGTGCCGACGCCGTCGGGCCGCACCGGCGGCACCCACGTGCGCGTGTCGTCCCCGGTGGGGGACTCGACCTTGACGACGGTGGCGCCCAGGTCTCCGAGCAGCATCGTCGCGTACGGGCCGGCGAGCACGCGCGAGAAGTCGGCGACGAGGACGCCGTCGAGCAGGCGCTCGTCGAGGATGTCCGCCTGGCGGACGGATGTCCGGATCGGGCTCATGCCCCTAGGGTTTGCTCAGGCGCGGTGGCGTGTCAAGGGCTGCTGCAGGGGGAGGGGACATGGCGCAGGAGCGCGGGCCGGACTTCATCGAGGCGCTGTCGCGCGGGCTGGACGTGCTGAGCAGCTTCTCGGCCGCGCGGCCGTCGGCGTCGCTCAGCGAGGTGGCGCAGGCCACCGGCCTGGCCCGCCCGACGGCGCGGCGCATCCTGCTGACCCTGTCCGAGCTCGGCTACGTGCGGGCCTCCGACGGCGTCTACTCGCTGACGCCGCGCGTGCTCGACCTCGGCACCGCCTACGTCGGGTCGCTCGGCCTCTGGGACCTGGCCCGCCCGCACATGGAGGACCTGGTCGCCCAGACGCACGAGTCGTCGTCGATGGCCCAGCTCGACGGGTCCGACATCCTCTACGTCGCCCGCGTGGCCGTGCACAAGCTCATCGCGCTGCGGGTCGAGATCGGCACACGCTTCCCCGCGCTGCGCACGTCGCAGGGCAAGGTGCTGCTGGCGGGCCTGCCGCCGGCGGCGGTGCGCGCGGCCCTCGAGGTCCCGTCGCGCTCGACGGTGCCCGCCCTGCCCGTCCCGCCCGACGACGAGCTCGCGGAACTTCTCGCCCACGTGCGCGAGCAGGGCTGGGCCTCGGCCGACGAGGAGCTGGCGGCCGGCGTGCGGTCGGTCGCGGTGCCGGTCCACGACGCGTCGGGCCGCGTGCTCGCGACCATGAACGTCACGGTCCATGCGGCCGAGACCAGCATGGACACCCTGCTGAACCACCACCTGCCCCTGCTGCGCCGGGCGGCGGAGGGTCTCGAGGCCGACTGGGCCCGGCGAGCCAGGCTGCCGATCGAGGCGGCTCCGCAGGGCTCGGCGCGCTGACGCCTCGCTACGCCGCCGACACGGCGGTGGCGGGCGTGCTCGGACCGGGAGCCAGACCCGTCAGGAGGCGATCCCCTCCGGGGGGCGATCGTTCGGCCTGCCCTCGCGGCCGTCAGTCCTGGGGCTGTGGCCGTCGGCGTCGCCGGTACTGGTGCACCAGCAGCACCGCCACGAGACCGGCGGCCGCGCCGACGGCGGTGTCGGACGCGCGGTCCAGCGCCAGCGTGCCCGGGTCGGCAGGAGCGCCGAGCGTCGTCATGAGCAGCGCCATCGGGGCGATGAGCATCTGCGCGAGCCCGTAGTGGCGCCCGACCACCACCTCGGTGGCGACCTGCAGCACGACGACGACGGCCGCCGTCGTCCAGAACCCGGGGTGCACCGACAGCAGCGGGTACGCCACGGCGAGCGCGCCGACCACGGTGCCGGCGGCGCGCTGCAGCGCCCGCACCGCCATGTGCCGGGCGGTGGCGCCCTGCAGCACTGCGGTCGAGCCCATGACCGCCCACGAGGCGTGGCCGAACCCGAGCGCGGTCGCGGCGAGCGACGCCGCCAGCCCGCCGGCGAGGACGCGTGCGGTGGCGAGCCGCCACCCGGGGCCACGGAGCGCGGCGCGCGCCTGGGCTCGCAGGGTGGTCCGCTCTGGCAGGTCGACGTCGCGCGTGCCGGTCCCCGGGTGGAGCGACGCGGTCAGGAGGCGGAGCTGCTCGGCCAGGATCAGGGACTCCGGCCGGGTGCGGCGCCACGAAGCGTCGTCCGCGAGCGCGGCACGGGCGGTGGCGAGCGCGGTGTCGGCGGCTGCCCGGCTCGCCGGGTCGCCCGTCCGCAGGGCCGCCCCGACAGCCACGCCGGCACGACGCACGGCCAGCCGCGCGGGTGCCGTCGGCCGCACCAGGACGCCGGCCATGCACACGACCCACGCGAGGGCCGCCCCGCCCGCGCCGGCGAGGGTGCGCGGGAGCAGGTCGGCGAGAGCGGGCGCGCCGGCCACGCCGGCACCCGCGCAGAAGACGACGATCGTCGCCCCCGGGGGTCCCGTCCGGAGCAGCAGCACGAGCGCCGTCGCGCCTGCGGCCAGGCCTGCCATGAGCGCGAACGTCGCGACGGCGGGCACGCCGAGGGCAGCGACCAGCGTGAACACGGCGATGGCCCCGACCATGACGGTGGCCACCAGGGCGAGGACGGAGGCGCGGCGGCGGTAGGTGTCGTACCGGCCGAACAGGGAGGTCAGCGCCCCGAGCGCCGCGAAGGCGGAGAGCTCGCGGTGCCCGGCGAGCGCCGGTACCACGATCGCGACCCCCGCGGCGAGGCCGACACGCAGGGCGGCGGCGACGGTGGCGTCGGCGCGACGCACGCGCAGGGCGTCGCGGACGACACCGGGGTGCAGCACCTCCCGCACGGCCGACGAGACAGGGGACGGGGCGGGGGCGACTGAGGACGACATGCTTGCCTCAGTCTACCGATTCACCCCGTCCCCCGGCAGGGGACGTGCGTCACGCCTGCGGCGGCACCGTCATCTTCAGCACGTCGAGGGCGGCGTCGAGCTGCTCCTCGGTGACCTCGCCGCGCTCGACGAAGCCCAGCGCCACGACGGCCTCGCGAACCGTGACGCCCTCCTTGACCGAGTACTTCGCCACCTTCGCGGCGGCCTCGTACCCGATCACGCGGTTGAGCGGCGTGACGATCGACGGCGACGACTCGGCGTAGGCGCGCGCCTTCTCGACGTTCGCGGTGATCCCCGCGACCGTCTTGTCGGCCAGCACGCGGCTCGCGTTCGCCAGCAGGCGGATCGACTCGAGCACGCCCTGCGCGATCACCGGGATCTGCACGTTGAGCTCGAACGCGCCGCTCGCCCCGGCCCATGCGACGGTGGCGTCGTTGCCGATGACGCGCGCGCACACCATGAGCACGGCCTCGGGCACCACCGGGTTGACCTTGCCCGGCATGATCGAGCTGCCCGGCTGCAGGTCGGGGATGAAGATCTCGCCCAGGCCCGTGTTGGGGCCGGAGCCCATCCAGCGCAGGTCGTTGCAGATCTTGGTGAGGCTCACCGCGATGGTGCGCAGCGCACCGCTGAGCTCGACCAGGCCGTCGCGCGCCGACTGCGCCTCGAAGTGGTCGCGCGCCTCGGTCAGCGGCAGGCCCGTGTCCTCGCGCAGCAGGGCGATGACGCGCTGCGGGAAGCCCGCCGGGGTGTTGATGCCGGTTCCGACGGCGGTGCCGCCCAGCGGCACCTCGGCCGTACGGGGCAGCGCGGACTGCAGGCGCTCGACGCCGTAGCGGACCGCCGCCGCGTACCCGCCGAACTCCTGGCCCAGCGTCACCGGGGTGGCGTCCATGAGGTGCGTGCGGCCGCTCTTGACGACGGTCGCGTACTCGGCCGCCTTGGCGCCGAGCGCCTCGGCGAGGTGCCCGAGCGCCGGGACCAGGTCGTTCACCACGCCGGCCGTGGCGGCCACGTGCACCGACGTCGGGAAGACGTCGTTGGACGACTGCGACGCGTTGACGTGGTCGTTCGGGTGCACGTCCTTGCCCAGGCGGCGCGTGGCCAGGGTGGCGAGCACCTCGTTCGTGTTCATGTTCGACGACGTGCCCGAGCCCGTCTGGTAGACGTCGACCGGGAAGTGCGCGTCGTGGGCGCCCGAGGCGACCTCGTCGGCCGCCGCGGCGATCGCATCCGCGACGTCCTGCGGCAGCACGCCGAGCTCGGCGTTGGCACGCGCGGCAGCCTTCTTGATGCGGGCCAGGGCCTCGATGTGCCCGCGCTCGAGCGGCGTGCCGGAGATGGGGAAGTTCTCGACCGCCCGCTGCGTCTGGGCGCGGTAGAGGGCCTGCGCGGGGACGCGCACCTCACCCATCGTGTCGTGTTCCATGCGGAAGCCGGGCTCCTCGGCGGGAGTGCCGACGGCGGTGTCGTGGGTCATGCGCCTATGGTGCACCACCCGCGCGCGTGCCCAGGCACGCCGTCCACAGCCTCAGGCCAGGGGCTCCTCGCCCACGTCGCCCGCGACCTCGACCAGGCGGGCGTTGCCCTCCGCGAGGTCGTACTCGACGCCCACGATGGCCAGGTCGCCCTTCTCGATGCGGTCGCGCAGCGCCGCCGAGTAGCCGCGCAGCATCTCGACCGTGTGGCGCACGTGCGCGGTGCGCAGCGTGGCCGGGTCGTAGAGGCCGGTGACGTCGTCGCCGGACGTGGCACGGGCCGCGGCGGTCAGGCCGGCGATCGACGGGATCACCTTGTCCACCACGGCGCGCACGAAGCCCGGCGGCTGCTCGCCCGTGGCGAGCGTGTGCGCCGTCGCGGCGATGGCGCCGCACAGGTCGTGGCCCAGCACCACCACCAGCGACGCGCCCAGCAGCTCCGTGCCGTACTCGATCGACCCGATCACCGTCGTGTCGACCACGTGGCCTGCGGTGCGGACCACGAACACGTCGCCCAGGCCCTGGTCGAAGATGATCTCCGCGGCCACGCGCGAGTCCGAGCAGCCGAAGATCACTGTGTGCGGGTGCTGGGAGCGGGCCAGCTCGCGGCGGCGGTCGACGCTCTGCGACGGGTGCTCCGGGGTGCCCTGCACGAACCGGTCGTTGCCCTCGCGCAGCGCCCGCCAGGCGTCGGCGGGGGTGCGGTTCTCGACCTTCGGCGACGGGTCCGCCGGCATCGGGATCGTCGGGATGGTGCCCGTCGGGGGGTGGGCGCTGATGTGCGGTGCGTTCACGCGTCGGCCTCCTGGTCGTCGTCCTGCGAGGCGCCGTGGGCCTTGGCCAGGCGCTCGCGTGCGCCGTCGAGCCACTGCTGGCAGCGCGCGGCGAGGGCCTCGCCGCGCTCCCACAGCGCGAGCGACGCCTCGAGGGGCTCCCCGCCGGCCTCGAGCCGCTGCACGACGGCGATCAGCTCGTCGCGGGCCTGCTCGTAGCCGAGCGTGGCGGGGTCGGGGAGGGCGTTCTGGGCATCGCTCACGGGGCACAGTGTCCACCACGGCGCCGACATGCTGCCGGGGCGTCCCAGAAAGCGCGTCGCGGGCTACGGTGCCACGCGTGACCACCGACCTGCGGAGCGTGTGCACCGACCGGCTCGACCTGCGCGCCCTGACCGCCGACGACGTCGACGCGATGCACGCCCTCAACGCCGACCCGGCGGTCTGGCAGCACTTCCCGCAGGGCCGCCATGCCACGCGCGAGCGCACGCGCGCCGACGTCGACGCCGCCGTCGCCCTCTGGGACCGCGACGGGCTCGGCTACTGGGCGGCGCGGCCGCACGGCTCGCCCGACCTGGCCGGCTTCGGCGGGGTGCGGCTGCTGGACGACGCCGGGGTGTGGAACCTCGCGTTCCGGTTCGCCCCGCGGTACCAGGGCCAGGGCCTCGCGCGCGAGACGGCGCAGGCAGGCCTCGACGCGGCCCGGGCGCTGCGCCCCGACGTCCCGGTCATCGCGTACCTGCTGGAGCACAACGCGGGGTCCAAGCGCCTCACCGAGCGGCTCGGGCTCGTGCTCCGCTGGCGCGGGCCCGACGCCGGCAACGTCGACCCCGACGCGGTCCGCCTGGTCTACTCCGACCGACCGCTGAGCGACGAGGCCCTGGGGCTCCTCGCGGCGCGCTGACCGACCGCCCGCGCAATCGTTTTGCCACGCGCCCCCGCGGCCACGGACCATGGGGCCATGGGTCATCTGGAGGTCGCGCACGTCGAGCACGTGCTTCCCGACGGGCGCACGCTGCTCGACGACGTCTCGTTCCGCGTGGGCGAGGGCTCCGTCACGGCGCTCGTCGGCCCGAACGGGGCCGGCAAGACGACGCTGCTGCGGATCATCACCGGGGAGCTGGCGCCGGCGTCGGGCTCGGTGACCATCGGCGGCGGCCTCGGCGTCATGCCGCAGTTCGTCGGGTCGGTGCGCGACGAGTCCACCGTGCGCGACCTGCTGGTCGCCGTCGCGCCCGCCCGCATCCGCGACGTCGCCCGCGAGGTCGACGCCGCCGAGGTGCGCGTGATGGAGGTCGACGACCACGACTCCCAGATGGCCTACGCCCAGGCCCTCGCCGACTGGGCCGACGTGCGCGGCTACGAGGCCGAGACCACGTGGGACGAGTGCACGATGGCCGCGCTCGGCGTGCCCTACGACAAGGCGCAGTGGCGTCAGGTGCGCACGCTCAGCGGTGGCGAGCAGAAGCGGCTGGTGCTCGAGGCTCTGCTGCGCGGCCCGGACGAGGTGCTGCTGCTCGATGAGCCGGACAACTACCTCGACGTGCCCGGCAAGCGGTGGCTCGAGGAGCAGCTGAGCGCCACGCGCAAGACCGTGCTGTTCGTCAGCCACGACCGCGAGCTGCTGGCCCGCGCGGCCGAGCGGATCGTCGCGCTGGAGCCCGCGCCGTCGGGCGCCGAGGCGTGGGTGCACGGCGCGTCGTTCGCGACGTTCCACGAGGCCCGCCGCCAGCGGTTCGAGCGGTTCGAGGAGCTGCGCCGGCGCTGGGACGAGAAGCACGCGCAGCTCAAGAAGCTCGTGGTGACGCTGCGGCAGGCCGCCGCGGTGAGCCACGCGATGGCCTCCCGGTACGCCGCCGCGCAGACGCGCCTCGCCAAGTTCGAGGAGGCGGGCCCGCCGCCCGAGCCGCCGCGCGACCAGGACATCACCATGCGGCTGCGGGGCGGGCGCACCGGCCTCCGGGCCGTGACGTGCTCGGAGCTGGAGCTGACGGGCCTGATGAAGCCCTTCGACCTCGAGGTGTTCTACGGCGAGCGCGTCGCCGTGCTCGGGTCCAACGGGTCGGGCAAGTCGCACTTCCTGCGGCTTCTCGCCGGGCAGCACGTGGCGCACACGGGGACGTTCAAGCTGGGCGCACGCGTGGTCCCGGGGCACTTCGCCCAGACGCACGCCCACCCCGAGCTCGCCGGGCGCACGCTCGTGGAGATCCTCTGGACCGACCACTCGCTGCCGCTCGGGCCCGCGATGTCGTCGCTGCGCCGGTACGAGCTCACCGTCGCCGCGGAGCGGCCCTTCGACCGGCTCTCGGGCGGGCAGCAGGCGCGGTTCCAGATCCTGCAGCTCGAGCTGAGCGGCTGCACCGCGCTGCTGCTCGACGAGCCCACCGACAACCTCGACCTCGAGTCCGCCGAGGCGCTCCAGGACGGCCTCGAGGCCTTCGAGGGCACCGTCCTGGCCGTCACGCACGACCGCTGGTTCGCCCGCTCGTTCGACAGGTTCCTGGTGTTCGGGTCCGACGGCGTGGTCCGCGAGACCCCGGAGCCCGTGTGGGACGAGCGGCGCGTGGAGCGGGTGCGCTAGCTCAGCCCAGGTGGGCGACGCACAGGTCGGGCCGGGCGAAGGGCTGCAGGCGCTCGACGGTGCGGCCCGCGCCCCACTCCGCGAGCGCGCCCCGCATGATCCCCAGGTGGACGGGGCACACCACGGTGCTGGAGCGCGCGAGCTCCAGGAACGGGCAGCTGTGCAGGCCGATCGTGGTGCGTCCGGACGCGTCCGTGCCGGGTTCGGGGGCGAAGCCGAGGCCGTCGAGCAGCGTCGCGAGCGCGGCGACGGTGTCGTCCGGTGCCGGGGCAGCCTGGCGGGCCGCGGCCGCGCCCCAGGCGTGACCGGCGGCCTGTGCCCGAGCGGGTGCGTCGTCGTCCTGGCCGGCCAGCGCGTCCGCGAGCACCGTGGCGAGCACGTCGTAGCGGCGCGGGCCGGCGGGGTCCATGCCGGGTGCGGCCTCGTACCGGTCGGAGGGGCGGCCCGCACGGGCAGAGCGGTGCCCGGGGGTCCGGACCACCCGGCCGGAGCCGACCAGGGCGTCGAGGTGGAACCGCACCGTGTTCGGGTGCACGTGCACCCGCGTGGCGAGGTCCGCCACCGTGAGGGGACCGTCCGCGGCGCGAAGCGCCGCGACGATCTCGGCCCGGCGTCCCACGGCGCCCTGGTCGGTCACTCGAGCCCTTGCGGCGGCAGGCCCGCGACCAGCGGCGTGTCCGCGTCGACGGGCCCGAGCCGGAGCGCGCCGCCGGGGGACGCGAGCGGCTTGTCCCGGCCCGGCAGCGTCTCGGCGAAGAACGCCGCGTTGTCCTTCAGGTAGACGTGGAGGTCGTCCGGCAGGTCGTCCTCGTAGTAGATCGCCTCGACCGGGCAGACCGGCTCGCAGGCGCCGCAGTCGACGCACTCGTCCGGGTGGATGTAGAGCGACCGGGTGCCCTCGTAGATGCAGTCCACGGGGCACTCGTCCACGCACGCCTTGTCCTTGACGTCGACGCAGGGCTTTCCGATGACGTAGGTCATGGACGCAAGTTAGTCCAAGTCGGCGTTGGAGAAAAGGGGTTCCTCGTCCACCGTGGCCGCGAGCTCCCCGCGGGCCAGGCGCAGCCGCACCCGCGTGCCCGCGGCGGCGTCGGCGGGCTCCCGCACCACGTGCCCGTCCGCCCGCTGCACGACGGCGTAGCCGCGCTCCAGCGTCGACGCCGGCGACAGGGCGCGCACCTGCGCCTCCAGCCGCCCCACCTCGCCCGACGCCTGCAGCAGCGCGGCGTTCAGCAGGTGGCGCGCGTGCGAGATCGCGTACCGCACGTCCCGCTCACGGCTGTCCACCATCGACTCCGGGCGCGCCAGCACCGGGCGCGACCGGATGCCGTCCAGCCCGTGCTGCTCCCGGTCGACGCGGCCGCGCAAGGCCCGGCGCATCGCCCGGCGCGCGTCGTCCAGGCGGCGGCGCTCCTCGGCGACGTCGGGCACGATCCGCTTGGCGGCGTCCGTGGGCGTGGACGCGCGCAGGTCGGCGACCAGGTCCAGCAGCGGCGAGTCCTGCTCGTGCCCGATGGCGGACACCAACGGGGTGACACACGCGGCGGCCGCCCGCACCAGCGCCTCGTCGCTGAACGGCAGCAGGTCCTCGAGAGCCCCGCCGCCGCGCGCCACCACGATGACCTCGACGTCGGGCATCGCGTCCAGCTCCGCGATGGCGTTGCGCACCTCGCGGACCGCGCTCACGCCCTGCACCGCCACCTCCCGCACCGCGAACCGCACCTGCGGCCACCGGGCCTGCGCGTTCTTCATGACGTCGTGCTTCGCGTCCGAGTTGCGTCCCGTGACCAGCCCCACCACGCGCGGCAGGAACGGCAGCCGCACCTTGCGGGCGTCGTCGAACAGGCCCTCCGCGGCCAGCACCCCGCGCAGGTGCTCGATCCGCGCGAGCAGCTCGCCCACGCCCACGGGGCGGATCTCCGCCGCCCGCAGCGAGAACGAGCCGTTGCCCTTGTAGAAGTCAGGCTTGGCGTGCACCACCACGCGCGCGCCCTCCTCGACGCGCGCCGTGCTGGCCTGCAGCACCGCCGACTGCACCGACACCGTGACCGACACCTTCTCGTCGACGTCGCGCAGCGTCAGGTACTGCATCCACGCGCCGGGGCGCTCCCGGAACTGGACCACCTGGCCCTCGACCCACACGTCGCCGAGGCGGGCGATCCACCCGCGCACCTTCTCGGACACGACGGCGACGGACCACGGCGCCTCGGGCGAGGTCAGGGGAGGGGCGGCGGGGGCTGTGCTCACGTGACCAGGGTGCCCTACCCCGCCGACATCCCTCGTCCGGACCACGCGGGCGTCGACTGCGCCAGGGCGCGGTTCGCGGCGCGTGAGCCTGACAGGTTTGGGCACGGGGGCTTCACATTCGCGCTCCTAGACTGGTGGCCGTGAACCCCGCACCCACCGAGACCCTCACCAAGCGCGTCCTGCTCGCCGCACCGCGCGGGTACTGCGCCGGCGTCGACCGCGCGGTCGTCGCCGTCGAGAAGGCCCTGGAGACGTACGGGGCGCCGGTGTACGTGCGCAAGGAGATCGTGCACAACAAGCACGTGGTCGAGACGCTGCGCGACCGCGGCGCGGTGTTCGTCAACGAGACCGACGAGGTGCCCGAGGGCGCCCGGCTCGTGTTCTCGGCCCACGGTGTGTCGCCCGCGGTGCGCGACGCCGCCGCCGCCCGCTCGCTCGCGACCATCGACGCGACCTGCCCCCTGGTGACCAAGGTCCACAAGGAGGCCGTCCGGTTCGCGAACGACGACTACGACATCCTGCTCATCGGCCACACCGGCCACGAGGAGGTCGAGGGCACGGCGGGCGAGGCGCCCGAGCACGTGCAGGTGGTCAACTCGCCCGACGACGTCGACGACGTGGTGGTGCGCGACCCCGCCAAGGTCGTGTGGATCTCGCAGACGACGCTCTCGGTGGACGAGACGATGGAGACGGTGCGCCGCCTGCGCGAGCGATTCCCGTCCCTGCAGGACCCGCCCAGCGACGACATCTGCTACGCCACGCAGAACCGCCAGGTCGCGGTGAAGAAGCTCGCGCCCGACGCCGACGTGGTGATCGTGGTCGGGTCGGCGAACTCGTCGAACTCGGTGCGGCTGGTCGAGGTGGCCCTCCAGGCCGGCGCGGGTGCCGCCTACCGCGTGGACCGCGCCGCGGAGATCGAGGACGCCTGGCTCGACGGTGCCGCGACCGTGGGCGTCACCTCCGGTGCGTCGGTGCCCGAGATCCTGGTGCAGGACGTCATCGCCCACCTGGCCGCTCACGGGTTCGGTCAGGTCGAGGAGGTGCGCACCGCCACCGAGGAGCTCATGTTCTCCCTGCCGCGCGAGCTGCGCACCAGCCTCAAGGCCGCCGGCCGCGACGTGCAGCACCCGCGCCGCGGGGAGCGCACGGCGCTGCCCGTCACCGAGGCCTGAGGGTTTCGACCAGCTCGACCCCCGGTGGTCGAGCCCGTCGAGACCACGATCAGCCCGCGGCCGCCGCGTCGCCGTCGGCGTCGCGGAGCGCCGACAGCGCCTTGAGGTCGCTCAGGGCGAGCGACTCGAGGGCCACCACGCGCTCCTCCTCCGCGGCGAGCAGCTCCGGCTTCGTGATGGGACGGGGCACCTCCTCGATGCCCTTGAGCTCGTCGATCCCGTCCTTCTCGTCCACGACGTCGAGCTCGACCATGCGGCGCGCCGACGTGAGCACGTTGCGCTCGAGCGAGCCGATCATCGCGTTGTAGCTCTTGGACGCGGCCTCCAGCGACCGGCCCGTCTTGGTGATGTGGCCGGTCATGGTGACCAGGCGGGAGTAGAGCTCCTTGCCCACGGTGAGCACCTTCTGCGCGTTCTCGGCCAGGGCGTCCTGGCGCCAGGCGTAGGCGACCGTGCGCAGCAGCGCCACCATCGTCATGGGCGTGGCCACGATGACGTTGCGGCGTACCGCGTACTCGAGCAGGTCGGGCTCGCGCTCGACGGCCGCGGACAGGAACGCCTCCGCCGGCACGAACATGACCACGAACTCGGGCGCGGGGGAGAACTGGTCCCAGTACCGCTTGCCCGCCAGGTCGTCGACGTGCTTCTTCATGTGGCGCACGTGTGCGTCGAGGCGCTGCTCGCGGTAGGCGTCGTCGTCCGTCTGCTGGGCCTCGAGGTAGCCGAGGAACGCGACCTTGGAGTCGACCACGACGGTCTTGCCGCCGGCCAGGTGCACCACCATGTCGGGGCGCAGCAGGCCGTCGTCGGTGGCGACCTGCGCCTGCTCGGTGAAGTCGACGCGGCTGAGCATGCCCGACGCCTCGACCACGCGCCGCAGCTGCAGCTCGCCCCAGGCGCCGCGCGTCTGCGAGGACCGCAGCGCCGTGACCAGGTCGCCGGTGCCCTTGGTCAGGTCGGCGTTCGCGGCCGACAGCTGGCGCAGGTGCTCGCTGAGCGTCGACTGCCCCTCGATGCGCGCCTTCTCGGCCTGCGCCACCTCGGTGCGCACCTGCTCGAGCGACTTCGAGAGGGGCTCGACCAGCGCCTTGAACGCCTGCTCGCGCTGGACCAGCACCTCCTCGTTCTTCACGGTCGAGGCCCGCAGCGTCTGGTTCGCGAGCTCGAGGAACTGCTTGGAGTTGGCCTGGAGGGCCTCGCCGGCCACGGACTGGAAGCGCTGCTTCTCGGCATCCTGGTCGGCCTTGAGCTCGCGGATGCGCGCGTCGGCGTCCGCGCGGGCCTGCGCCAGGCGGCGGTCGGCGTCGTCGCGCACGGTGGCGACCTGCTCCCGCAGCCCGGCGGCCTCGCGGCGCAGCCCCTCGACCTCGGCGTGGCCGCGGGCCAGCTCCAGGTCGGCGGAGCGCCGGGCCGAGCCTGCGCGGTTAGCGGCCAGCAGCCAGCCCACCAGCACACCTACGGCGAGGGCCCCCAGCACCAGGAGGATCCAGGTCAACGTCATGCCCGCAGCGTCGCATGTGCCACCGACAACCCCCGACGTCGCACGCCGTGGACCTGGCCATTGGCCTGGTCAGCGTCGGTGCCAGCCCCTAGCCTGACGGGCGGAAGACTCGACGAGACCTCGACGAAGCAGGTGAGCCCGCTGTCAGCCCCGACCCCGCAGCAAGCACCCCCCGTCCTGCCCACCGACCCGCGCGCCGCGCTCAGCGTGCGCGGGCTGTGGAAGCGGTTCGGGGAGAAGATCGCCGTCGCCGACATCAGCCTCGACGTGCCCTCGGGCTCGTTCTACGGCGTCGTCGGGCCCAACGGCGCGGGCAAGACGACCACGCTCTCGATGGCCACGGGCCTGCTGCGCCCCGACTTCGGCGCGGCGGCCGTGCACGGCACGGACGTGTGGGCCGACCCCGCCGCGGCCAAGCGGCAGCTGGGCATCCTGCCCGACGGCGTCCGCCTGTTCGACCGCCTCACGGGCGCGCAGCTCATCACCTACGCCGGCCTGCTGCGCGGCATGGACCGCGCCACCGTGGCCGAGCGCACCGAGGACCTGCTGCGCGCCATGGACCTGGTCGCCGACCGCGACACGTTCGTCGTCGACTACTCGGCCGGCATGACCAAGAAGGTCGCACTGGCCTGCGCGATGATCCACGCCCCGCGCGTCCTCGTCCTCGACGAGCCGTTCGAGGCCGTCGACCCGGTCTCCGCCGCCAACATCCGCGACATCCTGCACTCGTACGTGGCCGACGGCGGCACCGTCGTCGTGTCCAGCCACGTCATGGACCTGGTGCAGCGCATGTGCTCGCACGTCGCCGTCGTGGCCGGCGGGCACGTGCTCGCCGCGGGCACCGTCGACGACGTCCGCGCAGGCCAGAGCCTCGAGGACAGGTTCGTCGACATGGTCGGCGGTCGCAAGGAGGGGGAGGGTCTGGCGTGGTTGCGCAGTTCGTCCGCCTCAAGCTGACCCTCATGGCCAACACGTTCCGCAAGAGCGTGTGGCAGACCATCGGCATCGTCGTCGGCTCGCTGTACGCCGCCACCGTCGTGTTCCTGGCCGTGGGCGGCGCGATCGCGGGCGGCACCGCCGACGCCGAGGTGACCGGCCAGGTCATGGTCATCGTGGGCGCGGTCGTGGTGCTCGCCTGGTGGCTGGTGCCCGTGTTCCTCTACGGCGTCGACGCCACGCTCGACCCGCACCGGTTCGTCACCTACGGGATCCCGCGCCGCAGCCTGGTCGCGGGCCTCGCGTGCGCCGGCGTCATCTCGGTGCCCGGCATCGCCACGGCGCTCGCCGTCGTCGGGGCGTCTCTGGCCTGGTGGCGGGCGCCGCTCGCGCTGCTCGCCGCCGTGGTGGGCGCGGTGGTCGCCGTCGCGCTGTGCATCGTCGGCTCGCGCGCCATCACCACCTCGCTGTCGCCGCTGCTCGAGTCCCGGCGCTCGCGCGAGGTGCTCACCATCGTCACCATCGTGCCGCTCATGTTGTTCGGCCCGGCGATCAGCTGGTTCTCGCAGCGCATGGCCGACTCGACCGACGGCTCCGGGGAAGCCCTCTCCGGCCTCCTCGCCGACGCCGCCCGCGTGCTCGGCTGGACGCCGCTCGGCGCGCCCTGGGGCCTGGCAGCGTCGGTGCACGACGGCGGGTGGGGCGCCGCGCTCGCGCGGCTCGTGATCGCGCTCGCCACCCTCGCGCTCGCCGCCTGGGTGTGGGACCGCGCGCTCGCGAAGTCGCTGGAGTCGCCCCGCGAGGGCGGCACCCAGGGCGCGAAGGGCAAGGGGCTCGGCTGGTTCGACCGCATGCCCGCCACCCCGGTCGGGGCCATCGCCGCGCGCACCGCGACCTACTGGACGCGCGACCCGCGCTACTCGACGTCGTTCCTGGTCATCCCGCTGCTGCCCGTGGTCCTCTGGTTCGCGGGCCAGGACGCCGCCGGGATCCCGCTGCTCATCGCGGCCCCGCTGACCGGCTGGCTGCTGGGCTTCGCGATCTCGAACGACGTCGGCTACGACTACACGGCCTTCGCGCTGCACGTCGCCACGGGCGTGGACGGCCGGGCGGACCGCTGGGGCCGCGCCCTGCCCGTGCTGGTGCCGGGCGTCTTCGTCGTCGTCCTCTACTCCCTGATCGCCGCCGCCGTGACCGGGCACTGGGCCTGGCTGCCGCCGGTCCTGGGGCTCAGCCTCGGGACGCTCGCCGCGTCCACCGGGGTGTCGAGCTTCGTCTCCTCGCGGTGGGTGTACCCGGTGGCGAAGCCGGGCGACAGCCCGTTCAAGCAGCCGCAGGGTGCGACGGGCGCCACGATGGTCGCCCAGACGGTCGGCATGGGCCTCACGATGCTCGTCTCGCTGCCCGGCGTGGTGCTCACCGTGGTCGCCCTGGTCGTGTCGAGCGCGCTGCTCGGGTGGGTGGCGCTGGTGGTCTCGGTGGCGGTCGGCGTGGTGGTGCTGCTGGTCGGCGTGCGCTGGGGTGCGCGGGCGCTGGACCGCCGCGGGCCCGAGCTGCTGCAGCGCGTGCTCTCGTTCGCCTGACGCCCACGGACGCCGGGCCGCGCGCGGCGGCCCGGCGTACCGTCGGCAGATGGTCCGCTTCACGTCCGACGACGATCTGCGGGGGCTGGTGCTCGACGAGGCCGCCGCACCGGGCGCCCGGTTCTGGCTCTCCGACCTCTCGGGGTCGCGGTTCGAGCAGAGCTATCTCAGCGGCGCCGTGATGCGCGGCGTCGACCTCACCGACGCCGACATCGACGGGTGGATCGGCGGCCTCGTCATCAACGGCGTCGAGGTGGCCCCCATCGTGGAGGCCGAGCTCAACCTCCGCTTCCCGGGCCGCGAGCTGCGCCGGTCGGGCGATCCGGCCGAGCTCCTCGAGTCCTACGACGCAGCCCAGGCGCGATGGGCGGAGGCGATCGAGCTCGCCAACGAACGGCCCGAGCTGCGCGACGCGCACGTCGACGCCGAGTGGTCGATCTCCCAGACGCTGCGGCACCTGGTGCTCGCCACCGACGGCTGGCTGCGCCACAGCGTGCACGGCATGGCCGCGCCGTTCAGCCTGATCGGCGTGCCGTTCACGGAGTACGACAGCCACGCGGCGTCCATCGGCGTCGACATCACCGCGACGCCGTCCTGGGAGCAGGTGCTCGCCGTGCGCGCCGACCGCGTCGGCCAGGTGCGCGACTTCCTCGCCCATGCCGGCCCCGCCGACTTCGACGCCGTGCCGCAGGCCCTGCCGCCCTGGTACGACGACGAGCCCGAGGAGGAGCGGCGCAAGATGACCGTGGGCCACTGCCTGGGCGTGATCGGCAACGAGGAGTGGGAGCACCTGCGGTACGCGCTGCGCGACCTCGACACCCTCGGGGCGAACGGCGCCCCGTAGAATCTGCCGACGTGGCACTCACCATCGGCATCGTCGGCCTGCCCAACGTCGGCAAGTCCACCCTCTTCAACGCCCTGACCCGCAACCAGGTTCTCGCGGCGAACTACCCGTTCGCCACGATCGAGCCGAACGTCGGCGTCGTGCCGCTCCCGGACCCGCGCCTCGACGTGCTCGCCGGGATCTTCGGCAGCGAGCGGATCCTGCACGCCACCGTGTCGTTCGTCGACATCGCCGGCATCGTCAAGGGCGCCTCCGAGGGTGAGGGCCTGGGCAACAAGTTCCTCGCGAACATCCGCGAGGCGGACGCGATCTGCCAGGTCACGCGCGTGTTCAACGACCCCGACGTCGTGCGCGTCGAGGGCTCCACGGACGCCGACGGCGACATCGAGACCATCGCGACGGAGCTCATCCTCGCCGACCTCCAGACCCTCGAGAAGGCGCTGCCGCGCATCGAGAAGGAGGTCAAGATCAAGCGGGGCGACCCCGCGCTGCTCGACGCCGGCAAGAAGGCCCAGGCCATCCTCGAGGCCGGCACCACCCTGTTCCAGGGCGCCAAGGCCGCGGGACTGGACCTCGCGGAGATCGCGTCGTTCCAGCTCATGACGGCCAAGCCGTTCATCTACGTCTTCAACACCGACGACGCCGGCCTCGCCGACACCGCCATGCAGGCGGAGCTGCGCGCCCTGGTGGCGCCCGCGGACGCGATCTTCCTCGACGCCAAGTTCGAGTCCGAGCTCGTGGAGCTCGAGCCCGACGAAGCCAAGGAGATGCTCGAGGACAACGGCCAGGAGGAGTCGGGCCTCGACCAGCTCGCCAAGGTCGGCTTCCACACCCTCGGCCTGCAGACGTACCTCACCGCGGGTCCCAAGGAGTCGCGCGCCTGGACGATCCGCAAGGGCTGGAAGGCCCCGCAGGCCGCCGGTGTCATCCACACGGACTTCGAGCGCGGGTTCATCAAGGCCGAGGTCATCGGCTTCGAGGACCTGGTCGAGGCCGGTTCGGTCGCGGCGGCGCGCTCGGCGGGCAAGGCCCGCATCGAGGGCAAGGACTACGTCATGGCCGACGGCGACGTCGTCGAGTTCCGTTTCAACGTCTGACGCGCACCCTCAACGTTCGCCTGCGCGACCCGCGCCGGTCACCCGCCCGCAAGACTCCCGACGCCGACCCGTCCAAGCCTGACCGGGTGAGACCACCTGGGCACCTGGACGCGGTGCACCCCGGAGCGATCCTCCTGGAGGAGTTCATCGAGCCGCTGGGGCTGACCCAGCGCACGGTCGCGGCGTCGATCGACGTGCCGGAGTGGCTCGTCGACGAGCTGGTGCGGGGGCGGCGCCGGGTCGACGCGGAGACCGCGCTGCGCCTGGGCCGGTACCTCGGCACGACGGCCGAGTTCTGGATGCACCTCCAGGGCTACTTCGACCTGGAGCTCGAGCGGGGCGCGCTGGCCGCGGCGCTGTCGGCGATCGTGCCGCTGCGCCGCGGGCCGGTCGCGGCGTCGGGCCCGCAGGCCTGACGGGCCGGCCGGGCCGGTCCCCGGGCAGCGACCGTAGGGATCCGTCATGGCAACGGCCTCAGAGCGTGACCGATCCCTACGCTCGCCGGGCCACGATCGTGAACGTGCACGGGATCAGGGCCCTCTCCCGTTCCGGCCAGGCCCAGCCGCCCGGTACCTCCTCCATGCGGGCGCTGAAGCGCCACGGCAGCGTCTGGCCCTCGTCCAGGCGCTCCAGGCGCAGGCCCGCGCCGAGCAGCGCGTTCACCGTCTCGGAGAGCGGGTGCGGCCACTCGTAGGTCCGCGCGTGGTCGACCGTCCCGTCGCCGGCGTACGTCGTCGTCATGTCCCAGGCCTGGGCGGTGCCGTCACCGAAGTAGCGGTAGCGCGTGACCAGGCCGTCGGCCTCCTCGTCGAGCGCGTACAGGGCCGGGTGGCCGTCGCGGATGTAGAACAGGCCGCCCGGGCGCAGCAGCGCCGCGACCTGGGCAGCCCACTGGTCGAGGTCGTCGAGCCACGTGATCGCGCCGATGCTCGTGTAGACGACGTCGAAGTCGCCGGCGACGTGCGCGGCGGCGTCGAGCACGTCGCACTCCACCCACGTGGCGTCGACCCCGTGCTTCTCGGCGAGCCGCGCGGCCGACGCGAGCGCCGACGGCGAGAAGTCGACCCCCGTGACGCGCGCCCCGGCGCGGGCGAGCCCGATCGTGTCGGTGCCGATGTGGCACTGCAGGTGGCACAGGTCGAGCCCGCGCAGCGTGCCGCCGGGCAGGAAGGGTCTCATCGCCGCCAGGTCGTGCTCGACGACGGAGCCGAGGTGGGCAGGGTCGTCGTACGCGTCGAGGCCGTACGCCGCCTCGTGCAGCGGGACGCGGTCCTCCCAGTTGCGCAGGTTGGCCTCGCGGGCGTCGGTCCAGCCGATCGTGGCGTCGTCGCTCATGCCGGGAGCGTAGCGGGCGCCCGACGTGTGCGACCCGGGCCCGTGCGGCACGATCGGGACCATGGACCTCGCGGTAAAGCTGCAGATCAAGGCCGGGGCGCGCCTCGCCGTCGTCGCGCTGCCCGACGACGTCGCGCTCGACCTGCCCGACACGATCGCGCGCGTCGACGACCCGGCCGCCGCGGACGCGGTGGTCGTGTTCGTCCGTGACGCGGCGGGCGTCGACGCGGTCGCCGGGCCCGCGGTGGCCGCGGCGACGGACGACCGCCTCGCCTGGGTCTGCTACCCCAAGGCGGGCAAGCTCGGCACGGACCTCAACCGCGACAGCCTCGCGGCGCTCATGATCGCGCGGGGCACGCGGCCTGTGCGCCAGGTGTCGGTCGACGACGTCTGGTCGGCGCTGCGGTTCCGGCCGGGGGCGTGAGCAGGGCACCCGTCCCGGCGGGAGGCCTCGGGCGGGTACGGTGCACCCAACCTCTCCTGGGAGCCCCGTGAGCCGTGCCGCGATGCTGCGTCGCCGGGCCCGGGCGCAGCGCGCCCTGCTCGGGCTCGTCGTCGTGCTCGTCGCCGCCTCGACGGCCGCCGTGTGCGCGACGTTCGGCGTGGTGCGCGCGGGCGGGGCGACCGTCCCGGCCGCGGCCCGGCCGGCCGTCGTGGCGGGCGCCGGGGTGCCGGTCGCGCTGCTGACCCTGGCGGCCCTGGTCACGTTCGCGCAGGTGGCGCGGCTGCTGGTGCAGGCCCGCTCGGCGGAGACCGAGCTGCTCGTCTCGCGCGGCGCCGCGCCCGCCCAGGTGGCGCTCGCCGGGACGGCCGAGGCCGCCGTCGCCGCCGTGCTCGGCGCGCTGGTGGGCGGGGGAGCGGCCGTCGCGGCGCTCGCGCTCGCGGGGTTGCACACGCAGGCGGCGGTGCTCGGGGCGGCCGCGGGGTGCGTCGCGGTCGCGGCGGTCGTGGTGCTCGGCGGGGCGGCCGCGGCGCAGGCCGTCGCGACGGCGCGCCGCGGCGTCACGGACCGGTCCGGGCGGGTGCGGCGGGTGGCCTCGGGCGGCCTCGTGGTGCTCACCCTCGTGGCCGCCGGCGTGTGCCTCGCCCAGCTGCTGCGGTACGGGTCGCCGCTGGTCACGACGTCCGGCGGGTCGCACACCGACCCGCTCGCCGCGGCCGCGCCGGCGCTGGTGCTGGCGGTGCTCGCGGCCGTTGCCGCGGCGGTGCTGGGCGGGTCCGCGCGCGCGGCCGAGCGGGTGGTCGCGCGCTCGCCCGGGCTCGCCGTCCTGACGGTGCGGGCCGTCGGGCGCCGGCTGGTCGCGGCCGCGACGCCCCTGGTGCTGCTGGTGCTGGCCGGTGGGGCGGTCGCCCTCGCGGGGATGCACGCGGGCACCGCGCAGCGCCTCGCCGACGACGCCGCCCTGCTCACCGCGGGCGCCGACCTGCGCGTCACCGTCGCCACCGGGCCGCTCATCCCGGGCTCCCCGCAGCCCGACGTCGCCTCGGTCGCGGCGCTCGACGGCGTCCGCGCGGCGGTGCCCGTGCTGCGGCTCGACGCGCAGGCGGGCGACGCGAACCCCGAGGTCGTGGCGGTACCCGCCGGGGCGGTGGCCGGCGTCGTGCGGACGCCCGAGCCCGCCGACCTGCGGACCCTCGCCGCCGGGGTGGCCGACGGACCCGCGCCGTTCGCCGCTGCCCCCGCGCTGCCCGCCGGCGCGACCGGGCTCGACGTCGTGCTGACCGCCGCGGCGCTGCCCCAGCAGAACGGCGCGCTGGGGTCGCTCGACGTCACGGGCTGGCTGGCCGACCCCGACGGGGCGCTCCACGCGGTGGCGCTCGGCCGGTTCGCCACGCCGGGCGTCCCGTCCGACGGCGGCCCCGCGCGCCCACTGCTCGCCACCCCGTCGACCACCACGGTCCACGTGCCGCTCGGCACCACGACCACGGTGGGCTGGCGGCTCGCGGCGCTCGACGTCGCCGTCGCGGGCGGGCCGGCGCCGGTCCACCTCACGCTGGGCGTCGACTCCGTGACCGCCTCGGGCGGCGGCGCCCCCGTGGACCTCGGCGCCAGCTGGGCCGTCACGGCCGCGGGCTCCGGGTTCGCGCCCGGCGAGAGCGCGCGCGGCCTCGACCTGGACCTCTGGCCGCCGGACGCGACGAGCCGCGTCATCCGCCTCGCCCCGCGCGGGCTCGGCACCGGCGCGGTGCCCGCGGTGGTGGCTCGCCCGCTCGCGCAGCGGCTCGGCGTGGCCCCTGGCGACCCGCTCGAGCTCTCCCTCCAGGGTGTCAGCGTCCCCGCGCGGGTCGCCGCGGTGGTCGACGTCGTGCCCGGCGCGCTGCGGCCCGACGCGGTCGCCGTGGACCTGGGCCGCCTCGCCGCGGCGCAGCTGCACGCGTTCACCACCCTGCCGACGCCTGGCGAGGTCTGGGCGGCCACCGCCGCGCCCGCTGCTCCGGCGCTCCGGGACGCCGCGGTGCGCGCCGCCGGCCCGGGGGCGAAGGCCGTCACGCCGGGCACCGTCGCGGGCAGCCGGCTCGACGCCTCCGGACCCGTGCGGACCGCCACCTGGGTCGCCGCCGCCGGCACTGCGCTTCTGGCGCTCGCGGGGACGGCGCTCGCGGGCGTGGTCTCGGTGCGCGAGCGCCGGGGCGAGGTGGTCACCCTGCGGGCCGTGGGCGTGGGGCCACGCCAGCAGGGCCGTTCCCGGGCCGCCGAGGTCGGGGCGCCCGCCGCCGTGGCGGTGCTGGTAGGCCTGGCGGGCGGGGCGGCGCTGGGCGCGCTCGTCGTGCCCGGCCTGGTGCGCACCACGCTGACCGGGGTCGCGCTGGTGCCGCCCGTGCGTCTGGCGGTCGCGGCGCCCGCGGCGGTGCTCGTGGTCGTGCTGGCGCTCGGGGCGGCGGCCGTCTGCCTGGGCGTCGGGCTGCGCGTGGCCGGCCAGGCCCGCGACCGGGACTACCGCGAGGAGGTCCGGTGACGGCGCGCACGGCGTGGCTGCTGGTCCGCCGCGGCCTGCGGGCCGCGTGGGGCACGACGGCGGTGCTCGCCGTCGTCGCCCTCACGGCCTCCGGCGCGGGCAGCGCCGCGCTGCGTGCCCTCGACCGGCTGCACACCGACCAGCTGGCGTCCGCCACCGCGCAGCTCTCGCCCGTCCAGCGCGACCTGACCCTCACCCCGCTCGGGCCGGTGCACGGCCTCGACGACTGGGACGTCGCCGCCCTGAGCGCTCCGCCGTGGGACGGCTACCTCCGCGACCTCGACGCCGTGCGGGCGGCGCAGCCGGCGCTGCTGCGCGGCGTGCTGCGCGCCCCGCACGTGCTGGCGTCCGGGCGCCCGGTGGGCGTCCAGCCGGCCCGCGGGACGGGCATCAACCAGGCGCACATGGTGCCGCGCGCGGCCCCTGACCTGCAGGATCACGTCCGACTGGTCGAGGGGCGGTGGCCGCAGGTCACGCCTTTCGGGCTCGACTACGGCCCGAGCTCGGTGATCCCGCCCGAGCTGCCGCCCGGCCTCACCACGGCCGAGATCGCGCCGGTGCAGGTGGTCGCGGCCAAGCAGGCCGTCGACCTCATCGGGTGGAAGGTGGGGCAGGTGCGGGAGCGGTCCGCGCCGCTGCCGCCGCTGGTGCTGGTCGGCGCGTACGTGCCCGACGACCCCGCCGACCCGTACTGGGCCCACGCCGCGTACGGCGCCGCGCCGAAGATCGAGCGGACCCCGCTGGGCGGCGTCGTCGTGACGTTCGCCGGGACCGTCGCCGACGCGCTCCTGGCGCCGATGTCCAGCCACGACATCAGCGTCACCGCGTGGTCCCCGCTCGACCTCGCGAGCGTGCCCGGCAGCGACGTCGGCGCGCTCGCCGCCGAGCTGCGGGCCGCGACCTCCCGCACCGTCACCGCCACCGCGATGGGCGTGCCGCTGCGGCCGAGCACCGGCACGTCGGTGCTGCTGGACCGCGTGCTGGCGCAGCGCTCCGGCGTCGACGCCGTGCTCGCGGTGACCGCGGCGGGACCGCTCGGCGCGCTCGTCGTCGTCCTCGCGCTGGGCGCACGGCTCGTGGTGGAGCGGCGGCGCACCGCCCTCGCCGTGCTGCGCGTGCGCGGCGCCTCGCCGGGCCAGCTGCGGGCCGTCGCCGCGGCGGAGGGCGCGGTCGCGGGCGTGCCGGGCGCGGCCCTCGGGTTCGTGATCGGGCTGGTCGCCGTCCCGGGCCGGGTCGGCCTGGGCCAGGTGGCGGTCGCCGTCGTCGCCGGGCTCGCCCCGGCCGCGGCGCTCGCCGTCACGGCCGCCAGCGCGCGGATCGGCGCCGACCGCTCCGACCTGGGCCACAGCCCGCGCTGGCGGCGCTGGGCGGAGGCGCTGGTGCTCGCGCTGGCCGCCGTCAGCACCGGCCTTCTGCTCACGCGGGGTGTCGTCGCGTCGGCGGCGGGGGCGACCGGGGCCGTGGACCCCGTGGTCGCGCTCGCGCCGCCGCTGCTGTGCCTCGCCGTCGCGCTCCTCGCGGTGCGTGCCGTGCCCTGGGTGCTCGCGCCGCTGGAGCGGGCGCTCGCGCGCGGCCGCGGGCTGGTGCCGTTCCTGGGCGCCGCGCGGTCGCGCCGCGACACCGCCGGGGGCGTGCTCCCCGCGATCGCGCTGGTCGCGTGCGTAGCCGTCGCGGCGTCCGCGGCGGTGCTGCGCACCACCGTCGACCGGGGGATCGACGACGCCTCGTGGGCGCGGATCGGAGCCGACGTGCGCATCGCCGACGTGTGGGTGAGCCCCGACCAGGTGGCCGCGCTGCGCTCCACCCGCGGCGTGGCCGACGTGGCGACGATCGGCTCGTTCGGCACCGCCGCCCTCACCCCCGACGGGTCGAGGCCGGCCGACGCGCTCACGGTCGTGTCGGCCGACGCCGCCGCCCTCGCCCACGTGCAGCGCGGCGTCCCCGGCGCCCCGGACGCCTCCGCCCTCGCCCGGCTCATCGTCCCCGGCGACGCCCTCCCCGTGCTCGTGTCCGCCAGCAGCGGGCTGCACGCCGGCCAGACGGGGACGCTGGCGCGCGAGGCGAGCGCCGCCCCACCACTCGAGGTCACGGTGGTCGGTGTCATCGCACCCATCCCCGGCATGCCCGCGGCCGACCGCTTCATGGTCGCCGACGGCGCCCGCCTCGCCGCCGCGCTCGAGACCCCCGACCTGCCGAACGTCGCCCTGGTGCGCCTCGACGCCGGGGTGCCCGCGCACGGCGTGCCCACCGCGGTCCGCGCCGCGGTGGCGTCCGAGCGCGCCGCCCTCGAGACCCCGGCGACGGCCGCGGCACAGCTGCGGAGCTCCCCGTCCACGGCCGCGCTCACCACCGCGTCCGTGCTGGCCCTGGCCCTGGGCGGCCTGCTCACGGGCCTCACGCTGGTGCTCACGCTGCTGCTCGCGGGCCCGGCCCGCACTCGCCTGCTCGCCGTGCTGCACTCGCTCGGCGGGCGGCCCCGCCAGGCGCGGGCGCTCGCGGCCTGGGAGACCGTGCCCTGGGTGGCGGTCGCGCTCGTGGCCGGGGCGGTGCTCGCATGGCTGGTGCCCGTCGTGGTGCTCGCCACGGTGGACCTGACGCCGCTCACCGGCGGCGCCGCCCAGCCCGCGCTGCAGGCCGAGCCCTGGGCGCTCGCGGCCATCGCCGCGGGCCTGGTGGTGCTGGCGCTCGCGGCGGCGGGCGTCGTGTCGCTGCTGGGGCGCCGCGGGCGCCTGGCGGTGCTACGGGCGGGGGAGGACGCATGAGAGGAGACGGCATGACAGCGACCCGCGAGCCGGGCGGCGGCGACATCCGCTGCCGGGGCCTGGTGCGCATCTTCGCGACCGACGGGGTCGAGGTGCAGGCGCTCCAGGGCCTCGACCTCGACGTCGAGCAGGGGGAGGTGGTGGCCGTCGTCGGGGCGTCGGGCTCCGGCAAGTCGACCCTGCTGGGGATCCTGTCGGGACTCGACCGGCCGACGGGCGGCACCGCCGCCGTCGCCGGCACGGACCTGACCACCATGGGCGCGCGAGAGCGCGTGCGCTACCAGCGCCACATCGTCGGGTTCGTGCGCCAGCAGACGTCGCGCAACCTGCTGCCCTACCTGACGGCGAGGGAGAACGTGCTGCTGCCGCTCGAGCTCGCCGCGCCCGCCCGGGGTGCCGCCGCGGCCGCCCGCGGCGCCCGGGCCGACGAGCTGCTCGACCTGCTGGGCGTCGGGCACGTGGCCGACCGCCGGCCCGGCGAGATGTCCGGCGGCGAGCAGCAGCGCGTCGCCATCGCCGTCGCCGCCGCCCCCGCACCCCGCGTGCTGCTCGCCGACGAGCCCACGGGCGAGCTCGACGAGGCCACCAGCGCCGAGGTGCTCGAGCACCTGCGCGGCGTCAACGCCGCCACGGGCGTCACCGTGCTGATCGTGACGCACGACCCCGCCGTCGCCGACCACGTCGCCCGCACCGTCCGCATCCGCGACGGCCGCACCTCCACCGAGGTGCTGCGCCGCACCGAGGTCGACGCCGACGGCGTCGCCCGCCACGTCGCCGAGGAGGTCGCCGTGCTCGACCGGGTCGGTCGCCTGCAGCTCCCGGCCGACGTCGTCGAGCGGCTCCAGCTGCGCGAGCGCGTGCGGCTGTCTCTCGAGCAGGACCACGTGGGCGTGTGGCCGTGGCGGCAGGAGGACCCGCGATGACCAGCGACTATGCCGTCCGGGGCGAGAACCTGGTGCGCGAGTTCGGCCGTCGCGACGCCCCCGTCCGCGCCGTCGACGGCGTGACCCTCCAGGTGGCCGCCGGCGAGCTGCTGGTGCTGCGCGGTCCGTCAGGGTCCGGCAAGACGACGCTGCTCAACCTGCTGGGCGGGCTCGACCGGCCGACGTCGGGCCGCGTGCTGATGGGTGGCGGGCGCGACCTGGCCACCCTGGGGGAGGAGAAGGCGCTCGCGGTGCGGCGCGACGAGGTGGCGTACGTGCTCCAGTCGTTCGGCCTGGTGCCCGTGCTCTCGGCGGCCGAGAACGTGGAGGTGCCGCTGCGGCTGCGCCGCACGCCGTCGGCCGAGCGCGCGGAGCGCGTGGCCGAGGCGCTCGACGCCGTCGGGCTCCGGAATCACGCCCGGCAGCGCCCCTACGAGCTCTCGGGAGGCCAGCAGCAGCGCGTCGGCATCGCCCGTGCGCTGGTGGCGCGCCCGCGCCTGCTGCTCGCCGACGAGCCCACGGGCCAGCTCGACTCGGCGAACGCGGCGGTGGTGATGGACCTTTTGCGTGATCTCGTGCACACCCGCGAGGTGGCCGCCGTGGTGGCCACGCACGACCCCGTGCTGGTCAGCAGGGCCGACCGCGTGGTCGAGCTGCGGGACGGCCGGCTGGATGTGATCGAACTGTGAGCATGCGCACATGTCGTGTGGGTGCAGACTGAGTGAAAGGGGTGTTCACGGCTGATACCGACTCGATAACAGTTCGGTTCGGAGAGGGACAGTCTGGACAGCATGCCCTCGAACCGACTTAGCATCAGCGCAGTCCGTAATCTGGACCGAGGCGCGCCGCGCATCGTCGCACGGCGTCGTCTGTGCTAGCAGCACACCTGCCGTCGCCTTCACGGAGGAGAAGAATGAAGATCAGGCGTATCACCGGGCTGACCGCCATGGTTACCGCCGGTGTCCTCGCCCTCGCAGCCTGCGGTTCGGGCGGCTCGGGCACGAACAACGGTTCGCCCGCCGCGTCGGGACCGTCGACGGGCATCGTGACGGCCAACGGCTCCGAGCCGCAGAACCCGCTCATCCCGACCAACACGAACGAGACGGGTGGCGGCAAGATCGTCGACCTGCTATTCGCCGGTCTCGTGTACTACGACGCCAAGGGCGCCCCCCACAACGACGTCGCCGACTCGATCACGTCGTCGGACAACACGACCTGGACGATCAAGATCAAGTCCGGCCAGGTGTTCTCCGACGGCTCGCCCGTCAAGGCCGAGAACTTCGTCAAGGCCTGGAACTTCGGCGCCAAGCTCTCGAACAAGCAGCTCAACTCGTACTTCTTCGAGAACATCAAGGGCTTCTCGTACGACAAGGACACCGACCTCACGCAGACCGGTGGCCTGACCGTCGTCGACGACACCACGTTCAAGGTGGTGCTCAACGGCCCGGAGTCCGACTTCCCGCTGCGCATGGGCTACACGGCCTACTACCCGCTGCCCGACTCGGCGTTCACCGACATGACCGCGTTCGGCAAGGCCCCGATCGGCAACGGCCCGTACGTGCTGAACACCTGGACGCACAACGTCGAGGCGAAGCTCACGCCGAACCCGAAGTACGACGGCCCGCGCAAGGCCCAGAACGGCGGCGTGGACCTGAAGTTCTACACGGACCTCGGTGCCGCGTACTCCGACCTGCAGGCTGACAACCTGGACGTGCTCGACGCGATCCCGGACTCGGCCTACGGCACCTTCAAGAGCGACCTGGGCGACCGCGCGGTGAACCAGCCGGCGGCCATCTTCCAGTCGTTCACCATCCCGGTGGCTGCTCCTCACTTCGGCATGAACGAGGAGGGGCGCCTGCGCCGTCAGGCGCTGTCGATGGCCATCGACCGCGCCCAGATCACCAAGGTGATCTTCCAGGGCACCCGTACCCCCGCCACGGACTTCACGTCGCCGGTCATCGCCGGCTGGTCCGACAGCGTCCCCGGCAACGAGGTGCTGAAGTTCGACGCCGCCAAGGCGAAGGAGCTGTGGGCGCAGGCCAACGCGATCTCGCCGTGGAGCGGCAAGTTCACCATCGCGTACAACGCCGACGGCGGTCACCAGGGTTGGGTCGAGGCCACCACCAACTCCATCAAGAACGTGCTGGGCATCGACGCCGAGGGTCTGAGCTACCCCGACTTCGCCAGCTTCCGCACGGACATCACCGGCGGCAAGATGAAGAGCGGCTTCCGTACCGGCTGGCAGGCCGACTACCCGTCGCTCTACAACTTCCTCGGCCCGCTCTACGGCACCGGGGCAGGGTCGAACGACGGCAAGTACTCGAGCCCCCAGGTGGACCAGCTCCTCCAGGCGGGTCTCGCGGCCAAGTCCGTCGCCGACGCGAACGTCCAGTTCCAGAAGGTCCAGGAGCAGCTGTTCAAGGACCTCCCCGCCATCCCGCTCTGGTACTCCAACGTGACCGGTGGTTTCTCCACCCTCGTCCAGCACGTCCAGTTCGGATGGAACAGCGTGCCGCTGTACTACGAGATCACGAAGTCCTGACCACGTAGTCCGCTGCGACGCCGCCCCAGGGCCCCACACTGGCCCTGGGGCGGCGTCGCACCCGTGCACGCGCAGCACCACAGAATGAAAGGCGACCTTGATGGCGTGGTACGCAGCCCGAAGGCTGTTGCAGATGATCCCGGTGTTCATCGGGGCGACGCTGCTGATCTACGCGATGGTGTTCCTGCTTCCCGCAGACCCCATCGCCGCGCTCGGCGGTGACAGAGGCCTACCCCCGGCCGTCGCGGACCAGCTCCGCGCGCAGTACCACCTCAACCAGCCGTTCATCGTGCAGTACGGGTTCTACCTCAAGGGCCTGCTGACCGGGAACCTGGGGACGTCGTTCACGCAGCGCCCGGTGGCAGACATGCTCGCCCAGGCGTTCCCGACGACCCTGAAGCTCGCGTCGATGACCCTCGTCATCGAGGCCGTCGCGGGCATCGGCGTCGGCCTCTGGGCCGGCATCCGCAAGGGCGGCATCTTCGACGCCACCTTCCTGGTGATCTCGCTGATCCTCATCGCCGTCCCGATCTTCGTGATCGGCTTCGCGGGCCAGGTGCTGTTCGGCGTGAAGCTGGGCTGGGTGCCGCCGACCGTCGGCGCCAACGTCAACTTCAAGACGCTCCTGCTGCCGGCCTTCGTGCTGGCCACGGCGTCGTTCGCCTACATCCTGCGGCTCACCCGCACCACGGTGGTCGAGAACCGCAACGCCGACCACGTGCGCACGGCCACGGCCAAGGGCCTCAAGCCCGGCCGCGTCATCAGCGTGCACGTGCTCCGCAACTCGCTGATCCCCGTGGTCACGTACCTGGGTACGGACGTGGGCGCCCTGCTGGGTGGCGCCGTCGTCACCGAGGGCATCTTCAACATCCCCGGCGTCGGCAACCTGCTGTTCACGGCGATCAAACGGCACGAGGCTCCCACCATCGTGTCCGTGACCGTGTTCCTGGTCATGGTGTATCTGATCTCGAACCTGATTGTGGACCTGCTGTACGCCGTGCTCGACCCGAGGATCCGCTATGCCTGACGCACCCCAGACCACCTACCGCCCGGGCCAGGCGCACTTCTTCGCCGACCTCGACCAGACGCCGCTTCTCGGCGCGGTCGACGCGCCGGACGAGACCTCGGCGCCCACCAGCCTCTGGAAGGACGCGTGGCTGCAGATGCGCAGCCGGCCCCTGTTCTGGGTGTCGGCCGTGCTGATCGTGCTGGTCATCATGGTCGCCGTCTTCCCGCAGCTGTTCTCGCGCACCGACCCGTCGTTCTGCGACCTGTCCCGCTCCGTGGGCGACCCGCGCGCCGGGCACTGGTTCGGCTTCGACTTCCAGGGCTGCGACGTCTACGCCCGCGTCATCTACGGCGCCCGCGCGTCGGTGAGCGTCGGCGTGCTGACCACGATCGGCGTGACGATCCTCGGCGTGCTCATCGGCAGCGCCGCGGGCTACTACGGCAAGTGGTTCGACATCGTGCTGTCGCGCGTGACGGACATCTTCTTCGCCGTGCCGCTGCTGCTCGCCGCGATCCTGGTCATGTCGGTGTTCTCGACCCACCGCACCGTGGTGCTGGTCGCCATCGTCCTGGCCGTCTTCGGCTGGCCGCAGATCGCCAGGATCACCCGAGGGGCGGTGCTGAGCGTGAAGAACAACGAGTTCGTCACGGCGGCCCAGTCCCTCGGCATCAGCAAGCCCGGCATCCTGATGCGCCACATCATCCCGAACGCGATGGCCCCGGTCATCGCGACGGCGACGGTGTCGCTCGGTGTGTTCATCGTGGCGGAGGCCACCCTGTCGTTCCTCGGCGTGGGTCTGCCGGCGTCCGTGGTGAGCTGGGGCGGTGACATCTCCCGTGCGCAGTCCGTGATCCGGACGGCGCCGCAGCTGCTCCTCTACCCCGGCGGAGCGCTCGGCCTCACCGTGCTGAGCTTCATCATGATGGGCGACGTCGTGCGCGACGCCCTCGACCCGAAGGCGCGTACCCGATGACGACGAACACCACCGAGAACACCGTCTCGACCGCCGCGCCGCTGCTCGAGGTCAAGGACCTCGAGGTCGCCTTCAAGACGCAGCAGGGCGAGGTCAAGGCCGTGCGCGGCGTGGACCTCACGGTCTACCCGGGCCAGTCCGTCGCGATCGTGGGCGAGTCGGGCTCGGGCAAGTCGACGACGGCGCACGCCGTCATCAACCTGCTGCCCGGCACGGGCAAGATCACGGGCGGCTCGATCAAGTTCGACGGGCGCGAGCTCGTGGGCGCGGGCGCGAAGGACATCATCGACCTGCGCGGCAAGGAGATCGGCCTGGTCCCGCAGGACCCGATGTCGAACCTCAACCCCGTGTGGCGCATCGGCTTCCAGATCAAGGAGGCCCTCACCGCCAACGGCGTCGACACCAAGCAGCGGCGCCAGAAGCTCACGGACGCGCTCGTCGAGATCGAGACCACGCCGTCGGGCGACGACCTCTACCTGGGCCACGAGGGCAAGAAGGCCCTCATCACGGCGCTGGGGAACGCGGGCGTCGACGAGGCGGCCGTCGCGGCCGCCGACAAGGCGCTCCAGGTCGGTTCGACGACGCGCGCGCAGGCCGCGGGCATCCTCGAGTCGGCGGGCCTCAAGGACGCCGAGGCCGTCGCGGCCGAGCACGTCACGGGCGCCAGCGCCACCGACCGCGTGGCGGGCCTGCTCGCCGAGGCGGGCCTGGGCGACGCCGAGCGGCGTGCGCGCCAGTACCCGCACGAGTTCTCCGGCGGCATGCGCCAGCGTGCCCTCATCGCGATGGGCCTGGCCGCACGGCCGAAGCTGCTCATCGCGGACGAGCCGACGTCGGCGCTCGACGTCACGGTGCAGAAGAAGATCCTCGACCACCTCGAGGGCCTGACCAGCGAGCTCGGCACGGCCGTCCTGTTCATCACGCACGACCTGGGCCTGGCCGCCGAGCGCGCCGAGCACCTGGTCGTCATGTACAAGGGCAAGGTCGTCGAGTCGGGCCCGAGCCGCCAGATCCTCAAGGCGCCTCAGCACCCGTACACGCAGCGCCTCGTGGCCGCGGCGCCGTCGCTGACCAGCCGCCGCATCCAGAGTGCGCACGCGGCCGGCATCGAGACCGACGAGCTCCTCGCGTCGCACGCCGACTCGGGTGCGCAGAAGCGCGGCGACAACGTGGTCGAGGTCAAGAACCTCACCAAGGTGTTCCGCATCCGCGGGTCGCGGCCGGGTACCGGCACCGACTTCACTGCGGTCGACGACATCAGCTTCGGGCTGCCGCGCGGCACCACCCTCGCCCTGGTGGGGGAGTCCGGCTCGGGCAAGTCCACGGCCGCGAACATGGTGCTGGGCCTGCTCCAGCCGACGGCGGGCGTCGTCGAGTTCGACGGCCAGGACATCACGAAGCTGCGCGGGCGCAAGGCGTTCCAGTTCCGCCGGCGGATCCAGCCGGTGTTCCAGAACCCGTACGGCTCGCTGGACCCGATGTTCTCGATCTACCGCACCGTCGAGGAGCCGCTGCGCATCCACCGCGTCGGCGACGCGAAGGCGCGCGAGAAGCGCGTCCGCGAGCTGCTCGACATGGTGGCCCTGCCCGCGTCGATGATGCGGCGGTTCCCGAACGAGCTCTCGGGCGGCCAGCGCCAGCGCATCGCCATCGCGCGTGCGCTCGCGCTCAACCCCGAGGTGATCGTGCTCGACGAGGCCGTCTCGGCCCTCGACGTGCTGGTCCAGGCGCAGGTGCTGACCCTGCTCAACGACCTGCAGGCCGAGCTGGGGCTGTCGTACCTGTTCATCACGCACGACCTCGCCGTCGTCCGCCAGATCGCGGACAAGGTGTGCGTCATGCAGAACGGCAAGATCGTGGAGCAGGGCCCGACGGACCAGATCTTCGACACGCCGTCGCAGGACTACACGCGAGAGCTGCTCGCCGCCATCCCCGGCGCGAGCCTCGAGATCGGCCCGGAGGTCCCGGCGGTCTGACGCCGGCCCACCCCGCACGACGGCGGTCCTCCCCTCGGGAGGGCCGCCGTCGTCGTCTGCGAGGTGCGCGTCTCGGTAAAGAATGTGGCGCGAATCGTGCAGTCATCCTGACGCACCCGTTCAGTTAACACCACGCTTAGGTAACGAGAACCCGGAGAATCACGACAAACCGGGCATAACGTGTGGTCTGTCCCCATACATTCGTGTCGTCCCGCGGCGGACGGAGGACCTTCCCGGTCACCCCGCCCCGTACCCGCTCGATGACAGGACTCCCATGAAGATCAGGCGTATTGCCGCCGCGGTCGCCGCCGCCACAGCCGGCGCGATCGTCCTCTCGGCGTGCTCGACCCCCGATGTCGCCGGCGTCGCAGGCTCTGAGACCCAGAGCGTCACGGTCGGCTGGAACCAGCCGATGTTCTCGCAGAACAACCTGACGGCCTCGGGCAACGCGACCGCCAACGCGAACATCCTGTACCTGACGAACCCGAACTTCTACTACTACGACGGCGACCTGAACCTGCAGTTCAACGACGGTCTCGGCAGCATCAAGGCCGTCTCGCAGGACCCGCTGACCGTCGAGGTCACGGTGAACGAGGGCGTCGTGTGGTCGGACGGCACGCCGGTCGACGCCGCGGACATCATCCTGTGGTGGGGCGCCCAGAACCCGAAGTTCAACACCGTCGCGGGTGGGGACCTCGAGCGTGACGCGGACGGCAACGAGGTCGTCCCGACCGACGCCGTGTGGTTCTCGGGCACCAGCCCGATCATGGAGCTCGTCTCGCAGTTCCCGGAGATCTCCGAGGACGGCCGCACCGTCACCATGGTGTTCGACGAGACGCGTCCCGACTGGATGATGGGCCTCGGCATGCCGCCGGTCGCCGCCCACGCCGTCGCCGACATCGCGCTCGGCAAGCCCGACGCGGCCGAGGCCAAGGACGCCCTGATCGCTGCCTTCCACGACAACGACAAGGCGACGCTCGCCAAGATCGCCGGCGTGTGGAACACGGGCTTCAACTTCACGTCGATGCCCGACGACCCGCGCCTGTTCCTGTCGACCGGCCCGTACATCCTGAACGAGTTCGTCGAGAACCAGCACCTCACGCTGGTGCGCAACGAGAAGTTCAGCTGGGGCCCGATCCCGGCGATCGACGAGGTCACCTTCCGCTTCACCGAGGACCCGATGGCCTCGATCACCGCCCTGCAGAACGGTGAGGTCGACCTCATCGCACCGCAGTCGTCGGTGGACGTGCTGCAGAACCTCGCGAACATCAACGGCGTCACCTACGTGACCGACATCGAGGGCACGTGGGAGCACGTGGACCTGACCTTCAACAACGGTGGCCCGTTCGACCCCGCCACCTACGGCGGCAACGCCGAGGCCGCGCGTCTGGTGCGCCAGGCGTTCCTCATGTCGATCCCGCGCCAGCAGATCATCGACACGCTGATCCACCCGCTGCAGTCCGACGCCGCGATCCGCAACTCGTTCCTGTTCGTGCCCGGCGCCCCCGGCTACGACGAGGCCGTGGCCGCGAACGGCTCCGACATCTTCGGAGGCGGCGACGCCGACAAGGCCAAGGAGCTGCTCGGGCAGGCCCGCGCGCTCTACCCGGCGATGCCCCAGACGATCGACGTGCGCTTCCTCTACGGCGCCTCGAACGTGCGCCGCGCCAACATGTTCCAGCTGATCCAGGCCGCTGCGGCGCCGGTGGGCTTCAACGTCATCGACAACGGTGACGACATGTGGGGCCAGCGCCTCGGCGACGGCACCTACGACGCCACGATGTTCGGCTGGCAGTCGACCAACACGTTCCTGCTGAACGCCGAGTCGAACTACGTCACCGACGGCCAGAACAACTTCGGTGGATTCTCCAACGCCGAGGTCGACGCCCTCTGGGCCAAGATCGCGGAGTCGGCGGACGACACCACGGCCGAGGTCCGCGGCTTCGCCCACGAGATCGAGTCGACGCTGCTGCACGAGGGCTTCGGTCTGCCGATCTTCCAGTTCCCCGGCGTCGTCGCCCACAGCGACCGCCTCCAGAACGTGTCGTCGATCGCGCTGTCGCCGACCATCCTCTGGAACTTCTGGGAGTGGACGATCGCGGGCTGACCCGCAGCACGACCCACCCCGGTGCGGGGGTACCACGGCAAGCTCGCCGCGGTACCCCCGCACGGTCGCAACAGCACCCGATCGCAGCGCGCCAGACCCTCAGGCGCCACCGACCGGGCCCTGAGCGGTCCCGCGCGCGGACGCAAAGATTGCTTAAACACCCCTTGACCAACCCTTCCCCTGAGGCAAGGACTCCATGGCCACCACTGTGCTGACCGAGATCGAGGACGCCCCCGCGGCGCCCGACGAGACGGTCCCCACGCGGCGCTCCCGGGCCGCCCGCTCGGCCCCGATGCTCACGTTCCTGGCTCGACGCATCCTGTCGTCGCTGTTCGTGCTGCTCGGCGCCACCTTCATCGTCTTCATGCTGTTCTCGTACTCGGTGGACCCGCTGGAGGACCTGCGGTTCTCGACGGCGCCCAACGTGCAGCAGCTCATCGCCGAGCGCGTCGCGGCGCTCAACCTGGACGTGCCGCCGGTGGTCCGGTACTTCCAGTGGCTCGGCAACGTGGTCACGGGTGACCTCGGCACGAGCTGGCGGACGGGCCAGAGCGTGTCCTCGATCCTGGGCGCGGCCATCCCCAACACGGTGACGCTGGTGTCCGGCGCGCTAGTGCTGGCCATCGGCCTGGGCGTGCTCGTGGGCATCGTCGCCGCGCTGCGCCAGTACACGCGCTTCGACTACGCGGTGACCTTCCTGTCCTTCGTGCTCTTCTCGCTGCCCTCGTTCTGGGTCGCGGTGCTGCTCAAGCTGTGGGGCGCGATCGGCTTCAACGACTTCCTGCGCGACCCCACCATCGCCTGGTACTGGATCGTGGGCCTGTCCGTGCTGTCCGGCGGCCTGTGGTCCGCGATCATCGGCGGCGTCCGGCGCACCCGCTGGGTGTCGTTCGCCGCGGCGACCGTGGCCACCGGCGCGATCCTGGCCTTCGTCTCGGAGACCGACTGGATCGTCCAGCCCAGCCTCGGGTACGTCGGCATCGCCGTGCTGGGTGCCGGCGTCGCGTTCGCCGTCGTCGCGCTGACGGCGGGGCTGTCCAACCGCCGCGCGCTGTACGCGTCCCTCACCGCCGCGGCAGTCGGCGTCGCGCTGAAGCTCCCGCTGCAGTTCCTGTTCGTGAACGCGAGCTGGGTCATGATGCTCGGGCTCGCCGTCGCCGCGGTCGCGTGCGGCTGCCTGATCGGCTGGCTGTTCGGCGGCGACGACCGCCGCGTGTCCATGCGGGCCGCCGCGGTCACCGCGCTCGGCACGGGCCTGTTCCTGTTCGTCGACCGCGTGATGCAGGTCTGGTACGCGTACAACCGCGCGTCGCAGATCAACTTCCGCCCGATCTCGACGATCGGCTCGCAGACCCCCGGCCTGCGCGGCGACTTCTGGATCACCACGCTGGACCAGTTCACGCACATCCTGCTGCCCACCATCACGCTGGTGCTGATCTCGTTCGCCGGCTACACCCGGTACACGCGCGCCTCGATGCTCGAGGTGATGAACCAGGACTACATCCGCACGGCCCGCTCGAAGGGCCTGTCGGAGCGCGTGGTCACCGTGCGGCACGCGTTCCGCAACGCGCTGATCCCGCTGGCCACCATCGTGCCGCTCGACGTCGCGGCGATGTTCGGCGGCGCGATCATCACCGAGCGCATCTTCGCCTGGAGCGGCATGGGATCCGTGTTCATCACGGCCCTGCAGAACATGGACGCCGACGTGATCATGGGCCACTTCCTGGTGGTCGGGTCCCTCCTGGTGGTCGCCAGCATCCTCGTGGACTTCATCTACGCCGCCCTCGACCCTCGAATCCGGGTGAACGCATGAGCACCGTGCAGACAGACTCCGTCGAGAACGCGATCGAGCTCAAGGAGGTCGAGGGCCTCTCGCAGGGCCGCATCGTCCTGCGCCGGTTCCTGCGCCACCGCGGCGCGATGGCCTCGATCATCGTGCTGGCCGCCATCGTGCTGCTGGTCACGACGTCGATCGGCTGGGGCCCCGTCCCAGGCTGGTGGCAGCACGGGTTCCGCGACCTGAGCCCCGTCGCCAACGCGGGTGGTGCCCCCACCATGGGGTTCGGCGACGGCGGGTTCTCCTTCGGCGCGCACCCGTTCGGCCAGGACAACATCGGCCGCGACGTGTTCGCGATGGTCATGCGCGGCACCCAGCAGTCGCTCACCGTCATGGTGGTCATCGGGTTCTTCGCCACGCTCATCGGCGTCGTGCTCGGCGCGCTGTCCGGCTACTTCCGCGGCCGGTCCGACAACATCATCATGCGGTTCACCGACATGGTCATCACCATCCCGGTGATCATGATCGGCGCGATCCTCGGCATCCTGGTGGGCGGTGCGAGCGCGTGGAGCCTCGCGATCGCCCTGTCCCTGGTGACGTGGACGACGATGGCCCGCCTGGTGCGCGCCCAGTTCCTCGCCCTGCGCGAGCTGGAGTTCGTCGACGCGGCCCGCGTGGCCGGCGCGTCGAGCTTCCGGATCATGTTCAAGCACATCCTGCCGAACGCCATCGGCGTGATCATCGTCAACGCGACGCTGCTCATGGCCTCGGCGATCCTGCTGGAGACCGCCCTGTCGTTCCTGGGCTTCGGCATCCGCCAGCCCGAGGTGTCGCTGGGCACGCTCATCAACGAGTACCAGGCCGCGTTCTCCACCCGCCCCTGGCTGTTCTGGTGGCCCGGTGTGTTCATCGTGACCATCGCCCTGTGCGTGAACTTCATCGGCGACGGCCTGCGCGACGCGTTCGACCCGCGCCAGCGCCGCATCCCGACCGCGCGCGCGCTGGCCAAGGCCGACGCCAAGAAGGCCGCGAAGGCGCTGAAGGCGAACGCCTGACGTGTCAGCGCAGCAGGAACGTCAGCACGCTGGCCGCGAGGAGCACCACCATCGCGGCCAGGGTGGCGACGTGCCAGCGCACCCGGGGACGGCCGCGCTCCACGCGCGGGTCGTCCAGCAGGCCGGCGTCGCGCAGCTGCTCCCAGCGGGCGCGCACGATCGCCGCGGCCTGGCCGGAGGCACCGACCATGAGGTCGCCGGACCCCACGGTGCCTCCCCGGTAGGTGGACTCCGGCAGGTTCTGGCCGGCGTCCTTGGGCGCGGTCACCGACCGGGCCCGGCCGGGCGCCGGGGCGGCCCACGCCGCGTACTCGCCGTAGGCGGTGTGCAGCGTGAGGGCGTACCTGGTCTCCACGCGCTCGATCGTGGGCCACGGCAGCTCGATCGACCGGGTCACGTTGCGCAGCTCGACGCCTGCCGGCGTCACCACCACGGCGGGGCGCCAGTAGGCGGCCCACACCCACAGCACCACCAGGGCGACCGGAGCCAGGTAGGGGAGGGTCGACCGCCAGTCGGCCGCGAACCCGGCCACCAGGCCACCGACCGCCAGCACCGCGACGACCACCGCAAGACCCCGGCCGAACCCCGGCCTGTACTCGACCACGTCCGCAGACACCATGGCTCGATCGTCCCAGACCGGACCGCCCGCGCCCCACGGAAGGAACACCATGTCCACTGACGCCAAGTCCCCGATCCTCGAGGTCCGCGACCTCGGCGTCGAGTTCTTCGTCGACGGCGAGTGGTTCCCCGCCGCCCAGGACGTGTCCTACGACGTCCGCCCCGGCGAGGTGCTCGCCATCGTCGGCGAGTCCGGCTCCGGCAAGACGCAGACGTCGATGTCGCTCCTCGGCCTGCTGCCCACCAACGGGCGCGCGTCGGGCTCCGCGAGGCTCGCGGGCCGCGAGCTGCTGGGCCTGAGCCACAAGCAGCTCTCCAAGGTGCGCGGCAAGGACGTCGCCGTCATCTTCCAGGAGCCCATGACGGCGCTGAACCCCGTCTACACGATCGGCTTCCAGATCGTCGAGACGCTGCGCGTCCACTTCGACATCAGCCCCAAGGCCGCGCGCGCGAAGGCCATCGAGCTGCTGCGCATGGTGGACCTGCCCGACCCCGAGAAGTCGGTCGACAAGTACCCCCACCAGCTCTCCGGCGGCCAGCGACAGCGCGCGATGATCGCCCAGGCGCTCGCGTGCGAGCCCAAGCTGCTCATCGCCGACGAGCCGACGACGGCGCTCGACGTCACCGTCCAGGCCGAGATCCTCAAGCTCATGCGCGACCTGCGCCACCGCGTCGACGCCGGCATCATCCTCATCACGCACGACATGGGCGTGGTCGCGGACCTGTCCGACCGCGTCATGGTCATGAAGAGCGGCCGCGTGGTGGAGGCCGGCACGGCCGACGAGGTGTTCAACCGCCCGCAGCACGCGTACACGCGCCAGCTGCTCGCGGCGGTGCCGCACCTCGGGTCGATGTCGACGCCGGCCACGGTGGCCGAGGCCGGCTCGGTGGTCGAGCCCGTCGAGACCACGCCGGCCGGTGAGCTCGCCCTCGAGGCGAACGGCCTGGTCATCGAGTACCCTGCCCGCGGCCGCGTGCCCGCGTTCCGCGCCATCAAGGGCCTCGACCTGCACATCGGCAAGGGAGAGGTCGTGGGCCTGGTCGGCGAGTCCGGCTCGGGCAAGACGACGGTCGGCCGCGCCGCCGTCGGCCTGCTGCCCGTCGCGGACGGGTCGCTCAAGGTCAACGGCGTCGAGATGGCCGGCATCAAGCCCAAGGCGCTGCGGGCCGTGCGCCAGGACGTGTCGATCGTGTTCCAGGACCCGGGCTCCTCGCTGAACCCCCGCCTGCCCATCGGCGAGTCCATCGGCGAGCCGCTCAAGCTGCACAGGGTGGCCGAGGGCGCCGACCTCAACAAGCGCGTCGAAGCCCTGCTCGACCACGTGCAGCTGCCCCGCGCCATGCGCAACCGCTACCCGCACGAGCTGTCCGGCGGGCAGCGCCAGCGCGTCGGCATCGCCCGCGCCCTGGCGCTCGAGCCGCGGCTGCTCATCGCGGACGAGCCGACGTCGGCCCTCGACGTCTCGGTGCAGGCGCGCGTGCTGGAGCTCTTCCAGGAGCTGCAGCGCGAGTACGGGTTCGCCTGCCTGTTCATCTCCCACGACCTCGCCGTCGTCGAGATCCTGTCGCGCCGCATCGCCGTGATGAGCAAGGGCGACCTGGTCGAGGTGGGCCCGCGCGAGCAGATCCTGCACCACCCGCGCGAGGACTACACGCGCCGCCTGCTCGCGGCGGTCCCGGTCCCGGACCCGGCGGAGCAGAAGCTGCGCCGCGAGGAGCGCGACCGCCTGCTGGCGACGGTCTGACGGGCGCCGACCCACAACCGCCCGTGACGCCGGTGCGTCACCGGCGTCACAGGCCGGGCGGGCGGGGGTGGCGCGTTGCCGCGGGTAAGATGGCGTCGCCCGCCGCGTGCGCGGGATCCCCACCCCGCCTCCGAGGAATCGAGACCCTACATGGCTGTGCGCTCCGACCTGCGCAACGTCGCGATCGTCGCCCACGTCGACCACGGCAAGACGACCCTCGTGGACGCGATGCTCAAGCAGGCTGGCGCCTTCGGTGCCCACCAGCACGTCGAGGACCGGGTCATGGACTCCGGCGACCTCGAGCGTGAGAAGGGCATCACCATCCTCGCCAAGAACACGGCGGTCCGGTACACCGGTCCGTCGGCGGGCGAGCACGGGGAGCCCGGCGGCATCACCATCAACGTCATCGACACCCCCGGCCACGCCGACTTCGGCGGTGAGGTCGAGCGCGGCCTGTCGATGGTCGACGGCGTCGTGCTGCTGGTCGACGCGTCCGAGGGCCCGCTGCCCCAGACCCGCTTCGTGCTGCGCAAGGCGCTCGCGGCGAAGCTGCCGGTCATCGTCGTCGTGAACAAGACGGACCGCCCCGACGCGCGCATCGACGAGGTCGTGGGCGAGACCACCGACCTGCTGCTGGGCCTGGCGTCCGACCTCGCGGACGAGGTCCCGGACCTCGACCTCGACGCGATCCTCGACGTGCCCGTCGTCTACGCGGCCGCCAAGGTGGGCGCGTCGTCGCTGGAGCAGCCGGCCGACGGCTCGGCGCCCGCGAACGACAACCTCGAGCCGCTCTTCGCGACCATCCTCGAGAAGATCCCGGCCCCCACGTACGACGAGGGCACGCCGCTGCAGGCGCACGTGACCAACCTCGACGCGTCGCCGTTCCTCGGGCGCCTCGCGCTGCTGCGCGTGTTCAACGGCGAGATCCGCAAGGGCCAGCAGGTCGCGTGGGCGCGCCACGACGGCTCGCTGACCACGGTGAAGATCACCGAGCTGCTCGAGACCAAGGGCCTGGACCGCGTCCCGGCCGAGTCCGCGGGCCCCGGCGACATCGTCGCCGTCGCCGGCATCGCCGACATCATGATCGGCGAGACCCTCACCGACATGAACGACCCGCACCCGCTGCCGCTCATCACGGTCGACGACCCGGCCATCTCGATGACCATCGGCATCAACACCTCGCCGCTCGCCGGCAAGGGCGGCAAGGGCCACAAGGTCACGGCCCGCCAGGTCAAGGACCGCCTCGACTCCGAGCTCATCGGCAACGTGTCGCTGCGCGTGCTGCCCACCGAGCGCCCCGACGCGTGGGAGGTGCAGGGCCGCGGCGAGCTGGCCCTGGCGATCCTCGTCGAGCAGATGCGCCGCGAGGGCTTCGAGCTCACGGTCGGCAAGCCGCAGGTCGTCACCAGGACGGTCGACGGCAAGGTGCTCGAGCCCATGGAGCGCATGACCATCGACGTGCCCGAGGAGTACCTGGGCGCCGTCACGCAGCTGCTCGCGCAGCGCAAGGGCCGCATGGAGACCATGTCGAACCACGGCACCGGCTGGGTCCGCATGGAGTTCATGGTCCCGGCGCGCGGCCTCATCGGCTTCCGCACCCGGTTCCTCACCGAGACCCGCGGCACCGGCATCGCGTCCTCGATCTCCGAGGGCTACGAGCCGTGGGCCGGCCCCATCGAGTCGCGCAACACCGGCTCGCTCGTGGCCGACCGTGCCGGCGTCGTCACGCCCTACGCGATGATCAACCTGCAGGAGCGCGGCTCCTTCTTCGTGGACCCCACGCAGGAGGTGTACGAGGGCATGATCGTCGGTGAGAACAGCCGCAACGAGGACATGGACGTCAACATCACCAAGGAGAAGAAGCTGACGAACATGCGCTCCTCCACGGCGGACAACTTCGAGAACCTGGTGCCGCCGCGCCACCTGACGCTCGAGGAGTCCCTCGAGTTCGCGCAGGAGGACGAGTGCGTCGAGGTCACGCCCGAGGTGGTGCGCATCCGCAAGGTCGCGCTCGACCAGGTGGAGCGCGCCCGCGCCGCCGCGCGTCTCCGGGCCGCGGCGAAGTCCTGACCCTCCCGCGATGACCGGTGTGCTCGCGGTCCACGCGCACCCCGACGACGAGACGCTCTCGACCGGCGCCCTGCTCGCGACCGCTTCTGCGGCCGGGCGGGGCGCCGTCGTCGTCACGTGCACGCGCGGCGAGCGCGGCGAGGTGCTGGCGCTCCCCGGCACGACGTCGCACGGCCTGGCCGCGCTCGAGGGCGACGGCCCCGCCCTGGCGGCCCACCGGGAGGTCGAGCTGACTGCCGCGCTGACGGCGCTGGGCGCGGGGGTGCCCACGTTCCTCGACGAACTGTCTGACCCACGGCGGGGTGCGGCCCCGGCTGGCACTGACAGGTTCGAGGACTCCGGCATGGTCTGGGTCCGCCCGGGGCTCGCCGGGCCCGACCCGGCCGTGCCGGGCGGCTTCTCCCTGCGCCCGCTCGACGACGGCGCCGCCCGCCTGGCGGGCCTGGTCCGGCGGCTACGGCCCGACGTCGTCGCCACCTACGAGGCCGGCGGCGGCTACGGGCACCCGGACCACGTGCGCGCCCACCAGGTGACGGTGCAGGCGCTGCACCTCGCGGCCGACCCCGCCCTCGAAGGGGGTGGCGAGCCGTGGGCTGCCGAGCTCTGGCAGCGCGTCGCCCCGGCGAGCACCCTGCGCGCGGAGCGCGCGGCGCTCGCGGCGGATCCCGCGGTCCGGGCCCTCGCCGCCGAGGCGGGACTCACCTTCCCCGACCCCGACGACGCCCTGCCCGCGCTCGCCCGCGACGACGCCCTGCTCGCTGCCGCGGACGACGCCGGCCACCTGCGGACGGTCGACGTCGCGCCCGTGCTGGGCCCGGTGCTCGACGCGATGCGCGCCCACGCCACGCAGGTCCAGCACGCCACGGCGGCGCCCGCCGGCTCCGCCCTCGCGGCCGCCGGGGTGCTCGGCTGGTACGCCCTCTCGAACGGCGTGCTCGCACCCGTCGGTGCCCAGGAGGTCTACCTCGTGACGACCCCCACCGGGCGGCGCCCCACCTCGGTAGGCTCGGGCGCGTGAGCGACCCGGACCAGACCCCCGCCATCACGCCAGCGACCCCCGGCGCCCCACGCCGCGGCGCCGGCCGGGTGCTGGGCATCGCCGTGGTCGCGATCCTGCTCGGGGCTGCGGTCGCGGCGCTCGGCACCGCGACGCAGCGCACGCTGTGGCACGACCTGCCCGTCGGGCTCGTGATCGCCCTGGCGCTCACCCTCTCCGCGGGGGTGCTCGCGCGCGCCTGGTCCGGGCTCCCGGCGCTGGCCGGCGCCGCCGTCGGCTGGGTGGTCATGGTCGAGCTGATGTCGCTGCCCGGCAGCGGCGGTGACGTGCTGGTCACCGACCCCACCGCCGGCATCCCGCTCGCCTGGGCGGGCATCGCGTGGACCTACGGCGGCGTGGTGCTGCTGGGCGTCGTGGCGTTCCTTCCGCGGCGCTGGTTCGAGCGGCGCTGACGGCGCCCGGCTGACGCGAACCTCCGCCGAACCTCCACGCCTGGTCAGAGCGCCAGCGGCGGTCCGGCGCAGGCCCCGCGCGTAGGATTCCGACGGTGCGCGGCGTCGTCGGACGACGGCGCGGCACCGGTGCAGGACCGCCCTCGGCTGCCGCGGCAGCCACCTCCAGAGACATGCACGGAGCGAACTCGATGGGTCAGCCGACCGAGCGCGACAACGACGCGCCCGAGCCGAACACCTCCCCGGCGGACGGGGCTCCCGAGGCCACGGCGCCCGAGCCCGACGCGCCCGAGCACGAGGCCCCGTACGTGCCCCCGGTCAAGGCGTACGAGCGCCCCGCCGTCACCTACCGGCCCCCGACCGAGACGGTCTCGACGTCCGAGCCCACCCAGGCGCTGCCCGTGGTGATCGGCTCCGTCGCGCTCCCGGCGCAGCCGGCCGCCGCCGCGGGCGCCAAGCCCGTGGAGGTCCCGCCGCTCACGGCCGCGACCACGTGGACCGTGAGCGCCCCCCAGCCCGCCGAGACCACGACCGTGCTCGGCGCGGTCCCCGCGTCCGGGCCGGCCGCGTCGGGCCCGGAGTCGTCGGGGCCGGGGCCGTCGGGCCCCGGGAGCAACCGCCCGTCGGGCATCCTCGGCGGGCTCGTGGGCGACGGGCAGCCCAGCCGCGCGCCGCGTGCGCTGCTCGGTGCGGGCATCGTCCTGGTGGTGCTCGCTGGCCTCTACACGGGCGCGCAGTGGCTCGTCTCCGACAAGGTCGCGTCCGGCACGCACGTCGCGGGCGTCGACATCGGCGGCCTGTCGTCCCAGGAGGCCAAGGACCAGCTCGACGCCGGCCTCTCGGCACGCGCCAAGGAGCCCGTCCAGGTCACCGCGGGCGACGCGCACACCACGCTCGACCCCACCACGGCGGGCCTCAAGCTCGACGCCGCCGCGACGGTCGCGCAGCTCACGGGCTTCTCGATGAGCCCGGCACACCTGTGGAACCACCTGTTCGGCGGGTCGGACGTCGCCCCCGTCGTCAGCGTGGACGACGCGCACCTGAAGACCGCCGTCGACGGCCTCGTCGAGTCGCTCGCGACCCCGCCGGTGGACGGCACCGTCACCTTCACCGACGGCCAGCCCGTCGCCACCGCGGCCAAGGACGGCGCCAAGGTCACCGCGAGCGACGCGACGCACGCGCTCACCACACGCTGGCTCGTCACCACCGGGTCGATCGACCTGCCCACCGAGGCCGTGGCCCCGCAGATCACGCAGTCCGAGACGGACGCCGCGCTCACGCAGGCCAAGAAGATCGTCTCGGCCCCCGTGACGGTGACCGTGGGCGACCAGAAGCCGGAGCTGCCCGCCGACGCGCTCGCGTCCGCCGCGTCGTTCCAGCCGGTCGACGGGAACCTCAAGCTCACGGTCGACGGCGCCCAGCTCGTCGACGCCGTCGTGGCCCGCACCAACAACCTGCTGACCAACCCGCAGGACGCGCACTTCGAGTTCCAGGGCGGCACGCCCGTCGTCGTCGGCGGCGAGTCCGGCACCTCGCTGGACCCGGACGCGCTGGCCGCGGCCGTGCAGAAGGCCGCCACGGGCGACAACCGGACCGCCGCCGTCAAGCTGACGCAGCGCGACCCGCAGGACAGCAAGGCGGCGCTGCAGGGGATGGGCGTCAAGGAGGTCGTCAGCGCGTTCGACACCCCGCTGACGCCCGAGCCGGTCCGCACCGCGAACCTGGCCCGCGCCGCCCAGCTGCTCACGGGCCACCTGGTCAAGCCGGGCGAGACGTTCTCGCTGACCCAGGCCATCGGGCCGATCACCACGGCGAACGGGTACCAGTCCGCCGGCGTCATCAGCAACGGCGTGCACACCGAGGGCATCGGCGGCGGCCTGTCGCAGATGGCCACCACCACGTACAACGCCGGGTTCTTCGCCGGGTTCGAGAACGTGGAGCACCGCCCGCACTCGGTCTGGTTCACGCGCTACCCCGCGGGCCGCGAGGCCACCATGGCGGTCGGGTCGCTCGACATGCGGTTCAAGAACAACTCGCCCTACGGCGCCGTCATGCAGGCGTACATCCAGGGTGGTCGGCTGCACGTGCAGATCTGGAGCACCAAGTACTTCACCGTCCAGACGTCGGCGAGCCCCAAGACCAACGTCGTCCCCACGACGACGGTGCACCGGTCGGGCGCGAACTGCGCCGCCTACGTGGGCGGGCAGGACGGGTTCACGATCACCAACTACCGTCAGGTGTTCCACGGCACCGACAAGGTGATCGACGAGCACTTCACCTGGACGTACAAGCCTGACAACCCCGTCGTGTGCGACGCGGGCGGAGCCCCGCCCGCCGGGCCGGACTCCGGAGCGGGAGACAACTGATGCTGGGTCGTTCCGAGCGGGAGTCGCCCGCGCACGCCGCGCTCGCCGCGCAGCAGGGCGGGTGGTCGGGCCTCGTGGTGCCCGACGGCGACGCGCCCGCGCACGCCGAGCCCGCCGAGCTCGTGGAGCTGCTGGACCTGGGCACGGCCGCCGACACCCTGGCCACGGTCGCGAGCATCGCCGACCTCGCCGCCGTGGTGCACCTGGGCCACCCGGCCCAGCCGGCACCGTCGCTCGAGGAGGCGCTGCTGGCCGGCGACCCGTCGCTCGGGATCACGGCCGCCGTCGCGGTGCGCACCGAGTGGGCCTGGGTGGGGCATCCCGAGGCCACGGGCGGCGCCGTCGTCATCGACGAGGCCGGGCTGCGCGACTGCCGCGACGTGCTGCGCACCCTCGGCGTGAGCCCGCGCCTGGTGCCCTCGCGCACGCCGGTCGCGGAGCGTGTGGCCATCGCCGGGCCCGACGGGTCGCTCGTGATCGAGCGCTCGCGCGTGCCCGGCGGGCTCGTGGAGCTGGTGGGGTCGGAGCGCCTCGCCGACCTGCCGCCCGTCTGGTACGGCCTGCTCGAGTCGCGCGACCTGCGGCCCGCGTTCCACGGGCCCGCGCAGGTCTGGTTCGCGTTCGGCCCCTACGACGACCACCGCGGCTCCCTGCAGCCGACGCTCGCCGTCATCGCCGACGCCGGGATCGACCTGCAGCACCTGCGCTCGCACCCCTCGGAGCGCGGGCCGCACGTGTTCTTCACGTCGTTCCTGTGCCCGCATGTCGACGTGCTCGACCGGCTGGTCGCCGACCTCGACGCGCGCGGCATCGCCCATCGGACGCTCGCCGTGCTGCCGGGCGAGGGGTTCGTGCCCGGGCCCGCGCCGCTGGCCCCGCGCTGGGCGGGCGTGTGAGCGCCGGCGTCGCGTACCTCGGGCCCGAGGGGACGTTCACGCACCAGGCCGTGCTCGACTGGGCCGCCCGCGCCGGGGCGCGCGCGCCGCACGGTCCCGCGGAGGCCCTGGAGTCGGTGGGCGAGGTGCACGACGCCGTCGCGTCCGGCGCGGCCGCCCGCGGCGTCGTCGCGATCGAGAGCTCCGTCGAGGGGTACGTGGTGCCGTCCGTCGACGCGCTGGTCGGGTCGTCCGACGTCGTCGCGATCGACGAGGTGGTGCTGCCGATCTCGTTCGACGCGTTCGTGCGGCCGGGCCACGGGGAGCTCACCGAGGCGACGGCGCACCCCCACGGGCTCGCCCAGGTGTCGCGGTTCGTGGCCGAGCGCGGGCTGCGGCCGGTGCCGGCGTCGTCGAACGCCGCCGCCTGCCGCGACGTGACCGAGCACCAGGTGGCGTTCGGGCCGCGCGTGTGCGGCACGCTCTACGGGCTGGAGACGATCGGCCGGGCCGTCGAGGACTTCGGCGGGGCCCGCACCCGGTTCCTGGTGCTCGCGCGCCGCGACGAGGCGCGCACGCTGCTCGCCGCCACGCGCCAGGCCGTCGACACCGCCGAGACCGCCTGGCGCACCATGCTGGCCGTGACCCCCGTGGTGACCGGGCCGGGCGTGCTCGCCCGCATCACGGCCGCCTTCGGGGAGCGCCGCGTCAACATGTCGTCGCTGGTCACGCGCCCGCTCAAGGCGCGCGCCAACCAGTACGTGTTCGTGATGACGTTCGACGCCGCCCCCTGGGACGCGTCGGTCCACGCGCTGCTCGGTGACCTGCTGGCCGCGGGCGACTCGCTCAAGGTGCTGGGCGCGTTCCCTGGCGACCCGGACGACGGCGCCCTCGACGGCGTCCTCGCCGACCACGTGCCGCTCGGCTCCGTGGTCGCGGGCGCCGACGGCCCCGACCTGGAGCGAGGTCTGCTGTGGTGACCGCGCCGTTCGCCCGCGTGGCCGTGCTGGGGCTCGGCCTGGTGGGCGGCTCGCTGGCGAGGCTGCTGCGCGAGCGCGGGGTCGACGTCGTCGGGCAGGACGTGGACGGCGCGACCGTGGCTGCCGCGGGCGCCGTGGGGCTGCGCGCGACGACGTCGGTGGCCGAGGCCGTCGACGGGGCCGACCTGGTGGTGCTCGCCGTGCCGCTGCGGGCCATGCGGGCCACGGCTGCCGAGCTGGCGCGGAGCCTCGGGCCCGACGCGACGCTGACCGACGTCGGCAGCGTCAAGGGCCCCGTGCGGCACGCGGTGGAGGCCGTGGGGCTGGGGGAGCGGTACGTCGGGGCGCACCCGATGGCCGGCACCGAGCAGAGCGGCTTCGCGGCGTCGACGGCGGACCTGCTGGCTGGCGCCCCGTGGGCGGTGACCGTGCCGGCCGCGCCCGACCGGCTCGCCCGCCTGCTGCACCTCATCACCGGCACGCTGGGCGGCACGGCCGCCGTGCTCGCCGACGACGTGCACGACGAGGCCGCCGCCCTGATCTCCCACGTGCCGCACGTGCTGGCGACGCAGCTGCTCAACGCGGTCGCGGGCGCCCCCGTGCGCGACGCCGCGCTGGGGCTGGCCGCAGGGTCGTTCCGCGACGGCACCCGGGTCGCGTACACCGACCCGGGCCGCACCGAGGCCATGGTCACCGAGAACGCCGCCTGGGTGGCGCCCGCGCTGCGCAAGGCGATCCGGGACCTGGAGAGCGTGGTCGCGGCCCTCGAGACCAACGCGCCGGTGCACGGGTTCTTCCAGGCGGCGGACGCCGTGCGCGAGTTGGGCCGCCCGGGCACCCGCGCCGACCTGGTGGCGGCCCTGCCGGTCGCCCTGGAGGGCGACTGGCCGTCCCGCCTGGCGTCGGAGTGCGCGAGCGGCGCGGTGGTGGTGGCGCTGACGCCGGCCGAGGCCCTCCTCGCGAGATAGAGCGCGGGCCCGCGAGATAGAGCGCGGGCCCGCGAGTTAGCGCGCTAGCGCGCGAGTTAGTGCGCAAGGCCGCGAGTTAGCGCGTCGGACGGCGAGATAGAGCCCAGCGCGCTCTATCTCGCGCGGGACTGCGCTATCTCGCGGGCCCGCGCTCTATCTCGCGGCCCCGCGCTCTAACTCGCGGGCCAGCGCTCTACCTCGCGGCCCTGCGCGCCGGGCGCGGGGGGATCTGCTTCGCCGTCTCGATCGCCTCCGCCGGGACCCGCAGCTCCCGCGGCGCCTCCTCCCGCGGCGCGTCCGTGCGCAGCAGCAGGCCGTCGTCGTCCACCGCCAGGACCACCGCGATCACGTCGGTCCACACGGATCCCCGGCCCTCGGCGCGGGCGGCCTCCGCCTCCGCGGCGTCGAGGCGGCGGCGCACGACGACGCGCGCGCCGACGGGCAGGTCGCGCCAGCCCATAGACCCTCCCTGGTAGATCGACTGGTGAGATCGATGAGTGCCCGAGGCAGGTGAGCCCTCGCGCCGATACTAAGGTGGCCTCGTGACCTACGTGATCGCCCAGCCCTGCGTCGATGTCAAGGACAAGGCCTGCATCGAGGAGTGCCCCGTCGACTGCATCTACGAGGGCAAGCGCTCGCTGTACATCCACCCTGACGAGTGCGTCGACTGCGGCGCCTGCGAGCCGGTCTGCCCGGTCGAGGCGATCTACTACGAGGACGACGTCCCCGAGCAGTGGAAGGACTACTACGGCGCCAACGTCGAGTTCTTCGACGACCTCGGCTCGCCCGGCGGCGCCGCCAAGCTGGGCATGATCGAGAAGGACCACCCGCTGGTCGAGGCCCTGCCGCCGCAGGCCTGAGGCCCTTCGCATGGGACTGAGCGACCTCCGCGACCTGCCGTACCCCTGGGACACGCTGGCCGACGTGACCGCCCTCGCGCGCAGCCACCCGGACGGCCTGATCGACCTGTCGATCGGCACCCCCGTGGACCCGACGCCCGACGTCGTGCGCATGGCTCTCGAGCTCGCGTCCGACGCGCACGGCTACCCGCTGACGTACGGCACGCCCGCGCTGCGGGAGGCCGTGGTCGCGTGGTTCGCGCGGCGCCGCGGCGTGCCGGGCCTGGACCCGGCGGGCGTGCTGCCCACCGTCGGCTCCAAGGAGCTGGTGGGCCTGCTGCCGTCGCTGCTGCGCCTGGGCGCCGGAGACGTCGTCGTGCACCCGGCCGTCGCGTACCCCACGTACGACGTCGGCGCGCGCCTGGCGGGTGCCACGGCTCTGGCCACGGACGACGTCGAGGAGTGGGCCCACCGCGACGACGTGAGGCTCGTGTGGGTCAACACGCCGTCCAACCCGACGGGCGCCGTGGCCGACGTCGAGCAGCTGCGCCGCGTGGTCGAGGCGGCGCGCGCGATCGGGGCCGTCGTCGTCTCGGACGAGTGCTACGCGCTCCTGCCGTGGGAGGACGGGCTGCGGATCCCCAGCCTGCTCGACCCCGAGGTGACCGGGGGCGACCTGACCGGCTTGCTGGTGGCGTACTCGCTGTCCAAGCAGTCGAACCTCGCGGGGTACCGGGCGGCGTTCGTCGCAGGCGACACCGCGCTGGTTGCCGACCTGCTGGCCACGCGGAAGCACCTGGGCATGATCGTGCCGGCGCCGGTGCAGGAGGCGATGCGGGTCGCGCTCGGCGACGACGCGCACGTCGAGGCGCAGCGCGCCGTCTACGGCCGCCGCCGCGAGGTGCTCAAGGGCGCGCTCGAGGCCGCGGGCTGGGCCGTCGACCACTCGGAGGCCGGCCTGTACCTGTGGGTGCGCCCGGCGGACCCGGAGGACACGGCGAGCAGCCGCGAGCTGGTCGCGCGCCTGGCCGCGCTGGGCATCCTGGCCGGTCCGGGGGAGTTCTACGGCGCCGCGGGCGGCCGGCACGTGCGGGTCGCGCTCACGGCGTCGGACGCGCGGATCGCCACCGCGGCGGCGCGGCTCCGCGCCGCGTGACCCATACCCGTGACGTACGTCACTCATTTACCAAACCCTGGGCGAACCATGGTGAACTGGCTGGGCATGCTTGCCGTCGAGGCTGCCTCGGCGCGAGGATGTCCGTATCCGGTCTACGGAGCGGATTGTGATTGTGAGCCACGACGGGGGTAGGTTCCCGTCGCAGGTCGAGGTCGCCCTGGCCACACCAGCGGCACCGGGGCCGCGCACGCCCGCAACGGTGTGCACCACGGACACGCGCAGAGGTCGCCACGACAGACCGCTGCTCGCAGGAAGGACATCATGACCACCATCTCCCAGCCCACGACGGGCGCGCAGGCCGAGCTCACGGTCGGGGAGCGCAGCGTCGCGCTCCCGGTCGTCGAGGCGACGGAGGGCAACAGCGGTCTCGTCGTCTCCTCGCTGCTCAAGGAGACCGACCTGGTCACGTACGACCCGGGCTTCATGAACACGGCCTCGACGGCGTCCGCGATCACGTACATCGACGGCGACCAGGGCATCCTGCGCTACCGCGGTTACCCGATCGACCAGCTGGCGGAGGGGTCGACGTTCCTCGAGGTCGCCTACCTGCTCATCTACGGCGAGCTGCCGGACGCCGCGACGCTCAAGAACTTCACCGAGCGCGTCAACCGCCACACGCTCATCCCGGAGCAGTTCCGCAGCTTCCTGGCGGCGTTCCCGCGCGGCGGCCACCCCATGTCGATCATGGCGTCGGCCATGAACGCCCTGGCCACGTTCTACCCGGAGTCCCTGGACCCGCACGACGACGAGGCCGTCGACCTGGCCACCGTGCTGATCCTCGCGAAGATCCGCACCATCACGTCCTACGTACACCGCTCGATGCGCGACGAGCCGCTGCTGTACCCGGACTACGCCCGCGGGTACGTCGAGGACTTCCTGCGCATGTCGTTCGCCGTGCCGTTCCAGCAGTGGGACGCCGACCCGGTGGTCGCGGCCGCGATGGACAAGCTCCTGATCCTGCACGCGGACCACGAGCAGAACTGCTCGACGTCGACCGTGCGCATCGTCGGCTCCTCGAACGCCAACGTGTACGCCTCCGTGGCGGCCGGCATCAACGCCCTGTCGGGGCCGTCGCACGGCGGCGCCAACGAGGCCGTGCTGCTCATGCTCGAGCGCATCCGCTCGGGCGGCGACTCCGTCGAGACCTTCATGAAGAAGGTCAAGAACAAGGAGGACGGCGTCCGCCTCATGGGCTTCGGCCACCGCGTCTACAAGTCGTACGACCCGCGCGCGGCCATCGTGAAGAAGCACGCCGACGCCGTGCTCGACTCGCTGGGCGCGAAGGACGAGCTGCTCGACATCGCCCGCGGCCTCGAGGAGATCGCGCTGAGCGACGACTACTTCGTCGAGCGCAAGCTCTACCCGAACGTCGACTTCTACACGGGCCTCATCTACAAGGCGATCGGCTTCTCGCCGGCCATGTTCACGCCGCTGTTCGCGCTGGGCCGCATGCCTGGCTGGATCGCCCAGTGGCGCGAGATGATGAAGGACCCGGCCACCAAGATCGGCCGCCCGCGTCAGATCTACACCGGCGCCGGCGAGCGCCAGTACGTGCCGCTCAGCGAGCGCTGACCGGTCTCGACGAGGCTCGACCGCCGGTGGACTTGTGCCTCGGTGGTCGAGCCTGTCGAGACTCCCTCAGCCGAGGTAGAGCAGCCGGATCGACTGCGTGATCGACTGCAGCTCCTCGGTCGTGTACACGGACTCGGGCTCGGGCCGCACGGGCCCGCCCTCGAGCGTCGACCACTGCCAGTGAGGCCGGACGCGCCCCTCGGGGCCGTCGTCCCGCAGCTGCAGGTCCACCCACACGGCGTACCGGTAGCCGAAGCGGAGCTGGACGGCCCGCACTGCGGCGAAGTCGGGGGCCTCGGTGCTGTGCGAGGCGAAGTCGGCGGTCAGCGCGACGAGCAGCAGGTTGTCCTCCGGCCCGAGCCGGCCGCGGCGGTGCACGATCAGGTCGGGCGCGCGCTGCGCCCCCGGCCCGAACGCCATCGTGGGCTCGAGCGCGGCGCCGCTGCGCTCGTAGTCGCAGTCGACGTCCCACGACTCGTCGATCATGGGCCGCAGGTGCCAGCCCACGTGGAACGCGATCGAGCGGGCGCTCGGGTGCGACGTGCCGGTGGCGGGCGTGAAGAGCCCCCACTCGTTGATGAGCGTGGTGGTCAGGGCGATGCGGACGCGCGCCTGGAGGTCGTGCAGCAGCATGAGCGCAACCTATGCCCCAGGGCGCGTGCGCACCACGACAGGTGACGTGCTCCGCCCGGTCAGCCCGACGTCGCGAGCCGCACGCGCACCTCGCCGGCCGCCGGGGCCTGCCCGTCGGCGCTGGTCCAGGGGGCTGTGCCCTTCCGGGCCGCGAGGACGGCGCCGTCGCGTGTCCAGGCCCGATCCGCGACGCGCACCTCGACGACGTCGGTGGCCGACGCCGTGGTCACGGCCCACTGGGCGGCGGCCCACGCGGCGCGGCCCGGGTCGCCCGCGACGAGGGTGTGGGCGTCGACCGTGAGCCACACGCTCCCGTCGGCCGCGGTCCCGGCGTGGACGTCGCCGGCGGGCAGCCCGAGGTCCCGCTGCGCGAGCGCCTGGAAGGTGTGCTCCGCGGCGCTCCGGGCGTGCGGGGTGCGCACCGGGTCGAGCTCGCAGCTCACGGTGCCGGGCGACTCGCCCGTCAGCCCCGACGCCCAGGCGCGTGCCCGTACCTCGTGCTGCGCGTAGGCGCTCGGGTACCCCGAGTGCTGCACCTTCTGGGCGGCGACGGTGATGTCGAGGTTCTGGTAGCCGGGCACGCGCAGCAGCGCGTCGTAGAACTTGTTGGTGGACCAGACCGGGTCCTGCACCTGCGCGGCGGTGCCCCACCCCTGCGAGGGCCGCTGCTGGAACAGGCCCAGCGAGTCGCGGTCGCCGTAGGTGATGTTGATGAGCTTGGACTCCTGCAGCGCGGTCGCGAGCGCGATCGTGGCCGCGCGCGGCGGCAGCGCCCGCTGCACGGAGATGCCTGCGACGAGCGCCGCGTTGTCCGCCTGCTCCGGGGAGAGGTACCAGTCGGTGCCGCTCAGGCTGGCCGAGCACCGCTCGGTCACCGGGGTGGGCGGGCGGTGGCGCAGGGCCCACACGCCCGCGCCGACCCCGCCGGCCAGCACGACGGTGACGGCGGCCGCGACGACCGCGCGCCGACGCCGCCGCGCGGCCTTGCGGGTGGTCACTGGGCGTGCAGCGCGGCGTTCAGCTCGATGCCGACCCCGCGACGGGCGAGCACCTCGATCCCGCCCGTGGAGGAGTTGCGGCGGAACAGCAGGCCCGGCACTCCGGACAGGTCGCGGGCCTTGGCGACGCGGGGCGAGCCCTCGCCCACGCCCGGGGCGGCGTCGCCCAGCAGCGTGACCTTGGTGCCCGCGGTGACGTACAGGCCGGCCTCGATCACCGAGTCCGCGCCGAGCGCGATGCCCGCCCCGGCGTTCGCGCCCAGCAGGGCGCGCTCGCCGATGACGACGCGCTCCTTGCCACCGCCCGAGAGGGTGCCCATGATCGACGCGCCGCCGCCGATGTCCGCGCCGTCGTGCACCACGACGCCCTGCGAGATGCGGCCCTCGACCATCGAGACGCCGAGCGTGCCGGCGTTGTAGTTCACGAAGCCCTCGTGCATCACCGTGGTGCCCGGGGCGAGGTGCGCGCCGAGGCGCACGCGGTCGGCGTCGGCGATGCGGACGCCCGACGGGAGCACGTAGTCGACCATACGCGGGAACTTGTCCACGCCGTACACGGCGACGGGGTGCCCGGTGGCGGCGCGCAGGCGCAACCGCGTGGCCTCGAACCCGTCGACGGCGCACGGCCCCGCATCCGTCCACACGACGTTGGCGAGCGCCCCGAAGATGCCGTCGAGGTCGATCGAGTTGGGCACCACCAGGCGGTGGGAGAGCAGGTGCAGGCGCAGGTAGGCGTCCGCAGCGTCGCCGGCGGCGATGGGCGCGTCCAGGTCGACGACGGTGCGCACGACGACCGTCTCGACCCCGCGAGCCTCGTCGCGGCGCGCCAGCGCCTCCAGCTCGGCGGGGGCCGCGGCGTCGGTGGGCTCGCCGAGGGCGGGGGCCGGGTACCAGGCGTCGAGGGTGACCGGGGCCTCGGTTCCGAGCACCTCCGGGAGGGTGACCGTGGCGAGGCCGAAGCCCCAGGCAGTGCGGGCGGCAGAGGTGCGGTCGGCAGTGTCGCTCATGGGTCCCAGCCTATCGGGGGCCGGTAGGGTCGCCCCGTGGCGTCCACAGAACCGACAGCAGACCTGCGCACCCTGGCCGAGGCGGCCCGCCCGGGCGGGCCGGACGAGGACCTGGTGGCGCTCCTGGCCGCCATCTGCGACATCGAGTCCGTCTCGGGCGACGAGGCGCGGCTGGCCGACGCCGTCGAGGACCTGCTCCGCGCGCAGCCCCACCTGGAGGTGCTGCGCGACGGCAACTGCGTGGTGGGCCGCACGACGTTCGGGCGCGAGCGCCGCGTCGTCGTCGCCGGGCACCTCGACACCGTGCCCCTCACCGACCCGCCGAACCTGCCCACGCGCCTGGTGGGCGACGCGCTGTGGGGCCGCGGCACCGTCGACATGAAGGCCGGCATCGCCTACATGCTGGCGCTCGCGGCCGACCTGGGCCGCCCGGGCGTCGAGCCCACGAGCGACGTGACCTGGGTGTTCTACGACCAGGAGGAGGTCGAGGCCGTGCGCAACGGCCTGGGCCGCCTGGCCGCGTCGCGCCCCGACCTGCTCCAGGGCGACTTCGCCATCGTCGGCGAGCCGTCCGACGCGGGCATCGAGGGCGGCTGCAACGGCACGATCCGCGTCGAGGTGCGCACGCACGGCGTCACCGCGCACTCGGCGCGCGCCTGGGCGGGCGTCAACGCCATCCACCTGGCCGCGCCGGTGCTCGACCGGCTGGCCGCGTACACGCCGCGGGAGGTCGAGGTCGACGGGCTCGTGTACCGCGAGTCGCTCGGCGCGGTCGGCATCCGCGGGGGCGTCGCAGGCAACGTCGTCCCCGACGCGTGCGTCGTCACCGTGAACTACCGGTTCGCGCCGTCGCGCACGCCCGAGCAGGCCGAGGCGCACCTGCGCGAGCTGTTCGAGGGCTTCGAGGTGGTGGTCACGGATGCGGCCGCCGGCGCCCGCCCCGGGCTCGACGCCCCGCTCGCCCAGGCGTTCGCCGACGCCGTCCTGGCCGTCACCGGCGGGACCCCGCGCCCGAAGTACGGCTGGACCGACGTCGCGCGCTTCTCGGCCCTGGGCATCCCCGCCGTGAACTTCGCCCCGGGCGACCCGCTGCTGGCGCACAAGGACGACGAGCGCGTGCCCGTCGCGCAGCTGGCGCTGTGCCGCGACGCGCTGCGCGCCTGGCTGCTGGCGTGACTACTGTGGCGGCATGACCACCGACGACGGCGTGGCCCAGACGGGCGCCGGCTACCGCAAGGGCCCGGTGCTGCTGCGGGGCACGCAGATCCCTGCCCAGACCACGGACCAGCGCCTGCTCGCCGGCGGTGACGACACGGCCTGGCTGCACAACGACCCGTGGCGCGTCATGCGCATCCAGTCGGAGTTCGTGGAGGGCTTCGGCGCGCTGGCCGAGGTCGGCCCCGCCGTGTCGGTGTTCGGCTCCGCGCGCACGCCGCGCGACCACCCCGACTACCTCGCCGCCGTGCAGGTGGGCCACGACCTCGTGGAGTCCGGCTACGCCGTCATCACGGGCGGTGGCCCCGGCATCATGGAGGCCGGCAACAAGGGCGCCTTCGAGGCCGGCGGCCTCTCGGTGGGCCTGGGCATCGAGCTGCCCTTCGAGCAGGGCATGAACGAGTACGTCAACCTGGGCGTGAACTTCCGCTACTTCTTCGCCCGCAAGACGATGTTCGTCAAGTACGCGCAGGGCTTCATCGTCATGCCGGGCGGGTTCGGCACGTTCGACGAGCTGTTCGAGGCCCTGACCCTGGTGCAGACGCACAAGGTCACCGGCTTCCCGGTCGCGCTCGTGGGCACCGACTACTGGAAGGGCCTGCTCGACTGGCTGCGCGGCCCCGTGCTCGACCGCGGCATGATCGCCGCGGCGGACCCGGACCTGCTCTTCCTCACCGACGACCCGACCGAGGCCGTGAAGTACGTGCGCGAGCGCGGCGCCGTGCTCGCCGCCGAGGAGCGCGCCGCCCACCCGGGCACCCACCCCGAGTGAGCCCCGTCCCCCCGCCGGGCGTGCCGCTGGTGCTGCGCGGCCGCGAGCTGGGCCTCGACCCGGCGACGGGCTCGCGCCGTGCGGTGGTCATGGCGATCCTCAACCGCACCACCGACTCGTTCTACGCCCCGGCCCGCAAGCCCGACGACGGCGCTGCTCTCGAGGCGGCCCACCGCGCGTGGGAGGAGGGCGCCGAGATCCTCGATGTCGGCGGTGTGCGCGCCGGCGTCGGCCCGGTGGTCGACGACGCCGAGGAGATCCGCCGCGTCGTGCCCTTTGTGGCGCGCGTGCGGGCCGAGCTGCCCGAGCTGATGATCTCGGTCGACACCTGGCGGGCCTCCGTCGCCGCAGAGGCCGTCGCCGCAGGCGCCGACCTGGTCAACGACACCTGGGCCGGGGCCGACCCGCGCCTCGTCGAGGTCGCGGGGGAGGCCGGCGTCGGCGTCGTCTGCTCGCACACGGGCGGCGCGACGCCCCGCACCGACCCCTACCGGGTCGCCTACCCCCTGCCGGACGGCGCCCCGCCCGGCACGGACCCGCGTGACGGCGTGCTGCTCGACGTCCTCGCCACGCTCCGGCGGGCCGCCGAGCGGGCCGTCGCCTGCGGCGTGCCGCCTGCGAGCGTGCTGGTCGACCCCACGCACGACTTCGGCAAGAACACCTGGCACTCCCTCCACCTGCTGCGACGCACCGACGCGCTCGCGGGGCTCGGGTTCCCGCTCCTCATGGCCCTGAGCCGCAAGGACTTCGTCGGCGAGACGCTGGGTCTGCCGCCCGACGAGCGGCTCGAGGGCACCCTCGCGGCCACGACGCTCGCGGCGTGGCTGGGGGCGCGGGTGTTCCGTGCGCACGACGTCGCGGCGACCCGCCGGGTGCTCGAGATGGTGGCCGTGGTGCGCGACGAGGCGGCCCCGGCGTCGGTGCTCCGGGGGATCGCCTGACGGGTGGACGAGAGCATCGTCAGAGGTGAAACGCGTCCGAGGGCCGGGCCGGTCCTTTGCGTGAACTAGACTGTTCGAGGCGTAACGACCGCACAACGGAAATGGAGTGCCACAGATGGCTGCGATGAAGCCGCGCACGGGTGACGGCCCGCTGGAGGTCACCAAGGAGGGACGTGGCATCGTCATGCGGGTCCCGCTGGAGGGCGGTGGCCGTCTGGTGGTCGAGCTCAACGCCACCGAGGCGAGCGAGCTGGGCGAGGCGCTGAAGGCCGTCGTCGCCTGAGACGACACCCCACGAGCTGGTTGCGAGCGCGGAGCAGGGTCACCTGCTCCGCGCTCGTCGCACGTCCGGGACCGCGGTCTCCGGGGCGCCGGCGTCCTTGACGGCCAGCAGCAGCCCGTCGCCCACGGGCACCAGCGCGGAGAGCAGGTCGTCTGCGCCCTGCACGGACCAGGCGAGCTCGCGCGCGGCGGCTGTCGCGTCGTCGCTGTGCGCCGGGTCCAGCAGGCGGCCCTCGCAGAGCAGGCCGTCCACCACCAGCAGCCCGCCCGGGCGCAGCAGCCGCAGGGCCTCCGCGGCGTGCGCGGCCCAGGTGTGCGGCTCGCCGCCCACCAGCACCAGGTCGTACGCGGCGTCGGCCAGCCGCGGCAGCACGTCCTCCGGGCGCCCCGCGATGGCGCGCGTCCGGGTGGGCGCCAGTCCGGCCTCCGCGAAGGCCAGCCGCGCGGCGCGCAGGTGCGCGAGCTCGGCGTCGATCGTGGTGAGCACGCCGTCGGCCGGCATGCCGCGCAGCAGCCACAGCGCGGCCACCCCGGTGCCCGTGCCGACGTCGACCACCGCCCGCGCCCCCAGGGACGCCGCGAGCACCGACAGCAGCGACCCGGTGCCCGGGGACACGACGGCGCAGCCGAGCTCGGCGGCGCGCTCGCGGGCCCGCAGCAGCGCCTCGTCCTCCGGGACGAACGTCTCCGCGAGCGCCCACGCGGCCGCCCTGTCGGGTCGCGGCGGCGTCGCGCGGACGCGCGCGATGGCGCGTGCGCGGCGGTCGGTGGCGTCGGTGATGGGATCCTCCGGCGGGGAAGGCGGACGTCGTGTGAAGGTGTGGGCCCCAGTCTGCCGTGCCGGGGGAGGCGCGGGCGGCACGTGACACGATGGACTCGATGACCAGCGTGCACACCGCCGTCGAGCAGACGACGTGGACCCCGCCCACGTGGGACGAGATCGTGCGTGAGCACTCCGCGCGCGTCTACCGGCTCGCCTACCGCCTCACGGGCAACCGGCAGGACGCGGAGGACCTCACGCAAGAGACGTTCCTGCGCGTCTTCCGCTCGCTGTCCGGGTACACCCCGGGCACCTTCGAGGGCTGGCTGCACCGCATCACCACCAACCTGTTCCTGGACTCCGTGCGCCGCACCAAGCGCGTGCGCATGGAGGCGATGGGCGACGACGTCGCGCACGTCCCGTCCGACGACGACCTGGGCCGCCCCGAGCGCGGGTTCGAGCACGGGCACCTCGACAACGACGTGCAGGCGGCCCTGGACTCGCTGCGGCCCGAGTACCGCGCGGCGGTGGTGCTCTGCGACATCGAGGGGCTCTCCTACGAGGAGATCGCCGTGACCCTGGGCGTGAAGCTCGGCACGGTGCGGTCGCGCATCCACCGGGCCCGCGCGCAGCTGCGCGGCGAGCTCGCGCACCGGGAGACCGACAGGTGAGCGCCCGCGCGCCCGGGCACCTCGGGGAGTGGCTGAGCCCCCTCGCGGACGGGCAGCTGCCGCCCGCGCAGGCCGAGCGCGCGCTGGCCCACGTGGCCGCCTGCCGCATGTGCGCCGCGGGCCTGGACGCCGAGCGTGCCGCCCGTCGGGCGCTGGCCGCCGCGGCCGACGTGCCGGCCGCCCCGGACCTCGCCGCCCGCCTCATGGCCTTGTCCGCGACCGTCCCGCCCACCACCGGTGACCCGCTGCGCGAGCGGCCTGCCGCCCCGTCGCCCGTGGGCGCGACGGCGGCGCCGTTCGTCGCACCGCTGTCCGGTGACCTGATGGCCGCCGCCCGGCGCCGCCGTCGCCGGCGCGCGATCGGCATCGGCGCGGGCGGGCTCGCCGTCGCCGCCATGGGGCTGTTCTCCGTGGGCGACGTGCCCGTCGTGGTGCCCGACCCCGCGCCCGCGCAGGCGCTCACGCGGCTGGCCCGCACGGGCGACCCGATCTCGCTCGACGGCACGACGACGCCGGCTGGCGCGGCGGCGCTGACCTGGGTGGACACCCACGGCTGGGCCGGGCCCGAGTCGATCCCGACGGGGCTCGACGTCGCGGCCGTGCGGCTGGTCGGGTCGGGGGCGCGCGTGCTGGAGATCGACCTCGCGGGCGGCGTCGGGCGCGCCGTGGTGCGCGAGCAGGAGGGGCGCCTGGCCTCGGGGCCCACGCGGGCGCTGGGCGGGCGCACCGTCACCGTGCTGTCCACCGCGCCGTGGCACGTCGCCTGGCAGGACGGCGACATGGTCGTGGACGTCGCGGCCGACGTGCCGCTGCCCGTGCTCGAGCAGGTGGTCGCCGCCTTCCCCTCGGGCCGGTTCGACGGCGGCGTGCTGCCGCGGATCGCGCGCGGCTGGAGCGCGGTGCGCAGCGCCGTCGTGCCCGCCGCCGCGGGGCGGTAGGTGCCGTGAGCGCCACAGCGCCCGTGGACCGCCCCCGGCCCGGGCGCGGTTAGGCTGGTTGCGTGTTCGACATCAACGGCGGCGAGGCGTTGATCATCATCGTGCTCGCGCTCGTGCTGATCGGGCCGGAGCGCCTGCCCCAGTACGCGGCGCAGCTGGCCCGGCTCGTCAAGCGCCTCAAGGAGTTCGCGGCGGACGCGAAGGAACGCGTCACCGAGGAGCTCGGCGTCGACGCCGACGTCGACTGGTCCAAGCTGGACCCGCGGCAGTACGACCCGCGGCGCATCGTGCGCGACGCCCTGCTGGACGACACCCCGTCCGCCCGCGCGGCCGCCGCCGCGCCGGTGGCGGCCGCTGCCGCCGCAGCCGTGCCGTCCGGCCCCGCACCGTTCGACGCCGACGCCACCTAGAGCCGGGCGGCCCCCGCTCAGCCAGCCGTCCACGTTTCGGTGGCACTCGCCACACCTGCCAGAATGAGGCCCATGTCCGACGCCCCCACCGCCCCCGGCACCGCCGTGCCCGGCGGCTCCCGCCCCCGCATCCTGTCCGGCATGCAGCCCACCGACGGCTCGCTGCACCTGGGCAACTACATCGGGGCGCTGCGCCAGTGGGTGGCCCTCCAGGACGACTTCGACGCCCTCTACTTCGTGGCCGACCTGCACTCCCTGACGGTCAACCCCGACCCGGCCCTGCTGCGCGAGCGCACCCGCCGCACCGCGGCGCAGTACCTGGCCGCCGGCGTGGACCCGGAGCGCTCCGTGCTGTTCGTGCAGTCGCACGTGCAGGAGCACGCCGAGCTGGGCTGGCTGCTGCAGTGCCAGACGGGCTTCGGCGAGGCCAGCCGCATGACGCAGTTCAAGGACAAGTCGGCCAAGCAGGGCTCCGAGGGCACCACCGTGGGCCTGTTCGCGTACCCCATGCTCATGGCGGCCGACATCCTGCTGTACGACTCGGCGCTCGTGCCCGTCGGCGAGGACCAGCGCCAGCACCTCGAGCTCACGCGCGACCTCGCGGAGCGGCTCAACGCCCGCTTCGGCGAGGGCACCGCCGTGGTGCCCGACGCCCACATCGTCAAGGGCGGGGCCAAGATCCAGGACCTGCAGAACCCGTCGGCCAAGATGAGCAAGTCGTCGTCGGGCGGCAAGGGCGTCGTGTGGCTGCTGGAGGACCCGAAGAAGGCCGCCAAGGCCGTCAAGGGCGCCGTCACGGACGCCGACGAGACGTACGGCGTGCGGTACGACCCGGCCACCAAGCCGGGCGTCTCGAACCTGCTGACGATCTTCTCCGCCGTCACGGGCCGCGACGTCGACGCGATCGCCGCCGAGTACGACGGCCGCGGCTACGGGTACCTCAAGGTGGACCTCGCGGACGCCGTCGTCGCGTTCCTCGCCCCGTTCCAGGAGCGCGCCGCCACCTACCTCGCCGACCCCGCGCAGCTCGACAAGGTGCTGGCCGACGGCGCCGCCCGGGCCCGCGAGATCGCGCGGCCCGTGCTGGACCGCGTCTACGACAGGTTCGGGCTGCTGCCCGTGGCCCGGGGCTGAGGCCGCCGTGCACCTGCCCGAACGCGGACCCGGCCAGGCCCGGATCGGCATCTCGATCGCCGTCCCCGAGCCCTGGTCGAGCGAGCTCGCGGCGGCCCGACGCGGCCTCGGCGACCCGCACGCCGGGACGATCCCGCCGCACATCACGGTGGTGGGGCCGACGGTCGTGGACGAGGCCGTGCTGCCCGCCGTCTGCGACCACCTGACCCGGGTGGCCGAGCAGACGCCGGTGTTCCGCCTGCACCTGCGCGGGTCGGGCACGTTCCGGCCCGTGTCGCCGGTCGTGTTCGTCAACGTGGTCGAGGGCATCGCCGAGTGCGAGAAGCTCGAGCGGTCCGCGCGCAGCGGCGTGCTGGCCCAGGACTCGCGCTTCAACTACCACCCGCACGTCACGGTGGCCCACGAGGTGCCCGACGAGGCGCTGGACCGCGCGTTCGCCCAGATGACCCCGTTCGACGCCTCGTTCGACGTCGACGCCCTCTGGCTGTACGGCCACGGCGACGACGGCGTCTGGCGCCCCGAGCGCCGCTTCGCCCTGCGCCAGGACTGACACCTTCCGTACTGTCGAGGGGTGAACCTCCCGACGCCGGTGTCGCGCGCCCTCGCCTGGTGGAAGGACACGCGCGCGGCGCGGACGCTGTCCTGGTACGGGGCGCGCAACGGGGCGCTGCTCTGCGGCGGGATCGCCTACTCGGGGCTCTTCTCGCTGTTCAGCGCCCTCACCATCGGGTGGACGGTGTTCTCGGCCGTGCTCGGCTCCAACACCCGGCTGCGCTCCGCCGTGCTCTCTCAGGTGGACATGTGGATCCCCGGGCTGATCACGCACGACGGCCACCAGGGCCTCGTCAGCCCGGATACGCTGATCATCCACTCGGGGCGGCTGTGGACCACCCTCGTGGCCGTCGTCGTGTTCCTCGTGTCGTCCCTCGGCGCGATGGGTGCCCTGCGGGCGTCCGTGCGGGCGATGTTCGACATCCCGCCCACGCACGGCAACGCCGTGACCGCGCGGCTCGGGCAGCTCGCCGGGTTCCTCGTGCTCGCCGTCGGGATGGTCGTCTCGGCGGGCGCCACCGTGGCGTCCAACGCCGTAGGGCGGGTGGCCGAGTCGCTGCTCGGGGGGTCCCAGCTGGTCGTGTGGGCCGTCCACGTCGGCGCCGCGCTCGTGGGCGTGGTGATCGACTCGCTCGTCGTGGCCGCGATCGTGGTGCTCGTGGGCGGGGCGCGGCCCCGGCGGCGGGCACTCGTGGTCGGGGCGCTCGCCGCCGGCGTCGTGGGCGGGGTGCTGCGATGGCTGGGCACGTCGGTCGTGGTCGGGTCGGCCGGGCACAACGCGCTGCTGGCGCCGTTCGCGGCGATCGTCACCATCCTGGTGCTGGTGAACTTCCTGGCCCGCGTGCTGCTCATGGTCTGCGCGTGGATGCACGACCCGCCCCGCATGGACGAGATCGCGCTGGCGGAGGCGCACGCCGCGGCGATGCGGCACGACCGCGAGCGGGAGCGCGTGATCCGCGCGGGCCGCGGCGAGAAGGGCGTGCTCAGCCCCGTCGTGCGGGGATACCGCAGAGCCACGCTGCCCTGACTGGTCAGACCACGCGGACCGGTCCGGGACAATAGGGCGTCCCCTCCCTGCGCACGATCGGTTCCCATGGACGCCGCCCCGCCCGTCTCCCTGCCCGACCTGAGGCCGCGCGTCCGGCTGAACGCCTTCGGGGGAGGATTCGGCCTGGCCGGGCTCTCCGGCACCTGGACGGCCGTAAGCACGCAGCTCGGCGGGCCGCGCTGGGCGGCCGAGGCGCTGTGGGCGGTGGCCGCCGTCGTGTGGCTCTCGACGCTCGTCGCCTACGCGGTGCGGTCCGGCGGCCCGCGGCGCGTCGTGGCCGACCTGCGCGACCCGGTGCTCGCGCCCTTCGCTGCGCTGGTGCCCGTCACCGCGTCGCTGCTCGGGGCGCACCTCGCCACGCTGCTGCCGACGGCGGGGGCGGTCGTCGTGTGGGTCTCCGCGGCGGTGACGCTCGCGTTCGGGGCCTGGTTCACGGCGCAGACGTTCGTCGAGCCGCGCGAGCTCGCCACGCTGCACGGCGGCCACCTGCTGCCCACCGTGGCCGGGTCGTTCCTGTCCGGCCAGGCGCTCGCCGCCGTCGGGCACCACACGCTCGGGGCCGGCCTGGTGGCGGCGGGCATCATGTTCTGGCTGCTGATCGGGGCCGTGCTGCTGGTGCGGTTCCTCACCGGGCCGCGGCTGCCGGGCGCCCTGCTGCCGACGCTCGCGATCGTCTCCGCGCCGCCCGCGGTCGCGGGCAACGCGTGGTGGGTGGTGGCCGGCGCCCGGAGCACCTGACCCTCGCGAGCGCACCGGTGCACCTGGCCCTGGCCGGGGCGATGGTGCTGCTGCTGGCGCCGCACGTCGCCCTGCTGGGGCGGTACCGGCGTCTGCCGTTCGCGACGGGCTTCTGGGCGTTCACGTTCACCGCGGCGTCGAGCGCCACGTACGCCGTGCACCTGCTCGCCGTCACGGGCGGGGGAGCGGCCCGCGCGGGCGCCTGGACCGCCGTCGCCGCGGCGACGCTGCTGATCGGAGCGATCGGTGTCCGCTCGCTCCTGGCCCTGTCGAAGCGCCGCGCACGCTGAGAACCCGGACGGCGAGATAGAGCCCGGCCCGGCGAGTTAGAGCGTGCGCTCTAACTCGCGGGGCCGGGCTCTAACTCGCGGGGGGTTCTAGCTCGCGGGGGGGGGGCCTAGAAGGCGCGGCGGATCATCGCCTGCTTGACCTCCTGGATCGCCTTCGTCACCTGGATGCCGCGGGGGCACGCCTCCGTGCAGTTGAAGGTGGTGCGGCAGCGCCACACGCCTTCCTTGTCGTTGAGGATGTCCAGGCGCTGCTGGCCGCCCTCGTCACGGCTGTCGAAGATGAACCGGTGGGCGTTCACGATGGCGGCCGGGCCGAAGTACTGCCCGTCCGTCCAGAACACCGGGCACGACGACGTGCACGCCGCGCACAGGATGCACTTGGTGGTGTCGTCGAACTTGGCGTGGTCGGCCGCCGACTGCAGGCGCTCCCGCGTCGGCTCGTTCCCCGAGGTGATGAGGAACGGCATGATCTCGCGGTACGACGCGAAGAACGGCTCCATGTCCACGACGAGGTCCTTGACCACGGGCAGGCCCTTGATGGGCTCGACCGTGATGGGCTTGTCGGGGTTGACGTCCTTGAGCAGCGTCTTGCACGCGAGGCGGTTGCGGCCGTTGATGCGCATGGCGTCCGACCCGCACACGCCGTGCGCGCACGAGCGGCGGAACGTCAGCGAGCCGTCCTGCTCCCACTTGATCTTGTGCAGCGCGTCGAGGATGCGGTCGGTGCCGTGGGCCTCGACCTGGTACTCCTCCCAGGTGGGCTCGTCGCTGACCTCGGGGTTGAACCGGCGGATCTTGAGGGTCACCGTGAACGACGGCACGACGCCGAGGGCGGAAGGTGCCGCGGCGCCCTTGTCTTCGATAACAGCAGTCATCAGTACTTCCGCTCCATCGGCTCGTAGCGGGTCTGGGTCACGGTCTTGGAGCCCAGCACGACCTTGTACCCGTCGAGGTTCTCGACGTGGTCGAAGTAGCCCTCGATGTGCCCGTCGGCGACGTCGGAGGCCGCCGGCGGACGGCGGTACGCCATCGTGTGCTTCATGTAGTTCACGTCGTCGCGCTTCGGGAAGTCCTCGCGGTAGTGGCCGCCGCGCGACTCCTTGCGGTTGAGCGCCGCGAGCACCGTGACCTCGGCGATGTCGATCAGGAAGCCCAGCTCGATCGCCTCGAGCAGGTCGGTGTTGAACAGCTTGCCCTTGTCCTGCACCGAGACGTTGCGGTAGCGCTTCTGCAGGTCCTTGATGGTGGCCATGGCCTCGGCCAGCGAGTCGCCCGTGCGGAACACCTGGGCGTTGGCGTCCATGGTCTCCTGCAGCGTGCGGCGCAGGTCGGCCACGCGCTCGCCGTCGGGCCGCGAGCGCATGTCCTCGAGCTGAGCGACGACGGCGGCCGCCGGGTCGGCGGGCAGCGGCAGGTGCGCGTCGACGGTCTTCGCGTAGGCGGCGGCGGCCCGGCCGGACCGCTTGCCGAACACGTTGATGTCGAGCAGCGAGTTGGTGCCCAGGCGGTTGGAGCCGTGCACCGACACGCAGGCCACCTCGCCGGCGGCGTAGAGGCCGCGCACCACGTTGTGGCTGTCGCGCAGCACCTCGCCCTGCACGTTGGTGGGCACGCCGCCCATCGCGTAGTGCGCCGTCGGGTACACGGGCACGGGCTCGGTGTACGGCTCGACGCCCAGGTAGGTGCGGGCGAACTCGGTGATGTCCGGGAGCTTGGCGTCGATGTGCGCCGGCTCCAGGTGCGTCAGGTCGAGCAGCACGTAGTCCTTGTTGGGGCCGGCGCCGCGGCCCTCGCGCACCTCGTTGGCCATCGACCGGGCGACGATGTCGCGCGGCGCGAGGTCCTTGATGGTGGGGGCGTAGCGCTCCATGAAGCGCTCGCCGTCGGCGTTGCGCAGGATGCCGCCCTCGCCGCGGGCGGCCTCCGACAGGAGGATGCCCAGGCCCGCGAGGCCTGTCGGGTGGAACTGGAAGAACTCCATGTCCTCGAGCGGCAGGCCGCGGCGGTAGGCGAGCGCCATGCCGTCACCCGTGAGGGTGTGGGCGTTCGACGTCGTCTTGAAGATCTTCCCGGCTCCGCCCGTGGCGAAGATGATCGCCTTGGCCTGGAACACGTGGATCTCGCCCGAGGCCAGGTCGTAGGCCACGACGCCGGTCGCGTTGACCTCGGCGCCGTCGGGCAGTTCCTCGGTGGTGAGGTCGTGGTCCGTGAGCAGGTCGAGGACGTAGAACTCGTTGTAGAACTCGACGTTCTGCTTGACGCAGTTCTGGTACAGCGTCTGCAGGATCATGTGGCCGGTGCGGTCGGCGGCGTAGCAGGCGCGGCGGACGGCGGCCTCGCCGTGGCTGCGCGTGTGCCCGCCGAAGCGGCGCTGGTCGATGCGGCCCTCGGGCGTGCGGTTGAACGGCAGGCCCATCTTCTCCAGGTCGAGGACGGCGTCGATGGCCTCCTTGGCGAGGATCTCGGCGGCGTCCTGGTCGACGAGGTAGTCGCCGCCCTTGACCGTGTCGAAGGTGTGCCACTCCCAGTTGTCCTCCTCGACGTTCGCGAGGGCGGCGGCCATGCCGCCCTGCGCCGCGCCGGTGTGGGACCGGGTGGGGTAGAGCTTGGAGATGACGGCGGTGCGGGCGTCCGTGGAGGCCTCGAGCGCCGCGCGCATGCCGGCGCCGCCGGCACCGACGATGACGACGTCGTACTGGTGTGTCTGCATCAGGGAATCAGTCCTCGGTCTCGGGCGTCACGCGGCGCAGAACGACGGCAGCAGGTCGGCAGGGGAGCCCGGGGGGCACGGGTTGAACGTGAAGATCACGAGCGTGCCGAGCACCACGATGACGGCGAACGCCAGGTAGAGCAGGCCCTTGAGCACGATGCGCGTGCCGTCCTTGGACGCGTAGTCGTTGATGATCGTGCGCACGCCGTTGGTGCCGTGGAACATCGCCAGCCACAGCATGAGCAGGTCCCAGACCTGCCAGAACGGGGTGGACCACTTGCCGCCCACGAAGGCGAAGTCGATGGAGTGGACGCCGTGGCCCGTCATGAGGTTGACGAACAGGTGCCCGAAGATCAGCACGAGCAGCAGCACGCCGGACGCGCGCATGAAGATCCAGCCGTACAGCTCGTAGTTCGAGCGGGTGGTCTTGCGGCGCGTGTAGGGGCTGCGCGGGGTCTCGATCTGGGTGGACATCAGTGACCGCCTCCGAACACGTTCATGAGGTGACGCGGCAGGAAGCCCGCCATCGTCACGACGAACAGACCGAGCACCACGTAGAGCATGACCTTCTGGTACTTGGCGCCCTTGGCCCAGAAGTCCACGAGGATGATGCGCACGCCGTTGAAGGCGTGGAACACGACGGCGGCGACGAGGCCGGCCTCGCCCAGGCCCATGACCCAGTTGCGGTACGTGCCGATGATCGCGTTGTAGGCCTCGGGTGAGACCCGCACGAGCGACGTGTCGAGCACGTGCACGAGCAGGAAGAAGAAGATGAGGACGCCGGTCACGCGGTGCGCGACCCACGACCACATCCCCTCGCGGCCGCGGTAGAGCGTGCCGCCGGGTGCGTCAGGCACGGTGGGAGCCTCCGGTCAGGTTCGTTCGGGTTCCGGGTGATGCTGCTGCGAGCGCTCCGGTGCGACGAGGTTGAGCTGACGACATGGCACCGCTGGCGACCGCCTGTGGTCACTGTAGTGACCCCAGTTACTGACCCGGGGTGGCCTGCGCCTGCTGTTCGACGCCGCGGCGGGGGTTTGTGAGCCATCCCACAGGGTTTGCTGGCGCGAACCTGACGGTGTGTCACCTCCTTGCGAGTGACACGGGCCCGGTCCCCTCCCTGGCGCGTCACTATGCTGCGAGCATGACCTCCACCACCGTCATCGACGACTTCTTCGCGATCGTCCCGGCCGGCGGTGCGGGCACCCGGCTGTGGCCGCTCTCGCGGCAGGGCCGGCCCAAGTTCCTCCACGACCTCACGGGCTCCGGCCGCAGCCTGCTCCAGGCCACCGCCGACCGCCTGACGCCCGTCGCCGGTGCCGACGGCATCGTGCTCGTCACGGGCCAGCGCCACGTCGCCGCGTGCCGCGAGCAGCTGCCCGCGCTGGCCGACGACGCCGTGCTGGCCGAGCCGCTGCCCCGGGACTCGATGGCCGCAATCGGGCTGGCCGCGGCCGTGCTCGAGGAGCGGCACGGCGACGTCGTCGTCGGGTCGTTCGCCGCGGACCAGGTGGTGAGCGGGCAGGCGGCTTTCGAGCAGGCCGTGCGCGAGGCCGTCGTGGCTGCGCGCGCCGGGTTCGTCGTGACCATCGGCATCGCGGCCTCGCGTCCCTCGGTCGCGTTCGGGTACGTGCGCAGCGGCGACCCCCTGGGGCTCGACGGCGCGCCGACGGCGCTGCACGTGCGCGGCTTCACCGAGAAGCCCGACGCCGCCACGGCCCGCGAGTACCTGGCCAGCGGCGAGTTCCGGTGGAACGCCGGCATCTTCGTGGCCCGCACGTCGGTGCTGCTGGGGCACCTGGCCGAGCAGCGCCCCGCCCTGCACGCCGGGCTGCGCGAGATCGCCGCTGCCTGGGACACCCCCGCGCGCGACGAGGTCATGGCCGCCGTGTGGCCCGGGCTGGAGAAGATCGCGATCGACCACGCCGTGGCGGAGCCCGTCGCCGCGACCGGCGGCGTCGCCGTCGTGCCCGGCACGTTCGGGTGGGACGACGTCGGCGACTTCAACTCGCTCGCGGCGCTGCTGCCGAGCCTCGACGACGCGGGCGACAAGGTGGTGGGCGGCGTGCCCGGCGACGTCGTGCGCATCGAGACCGGCGGCACCGTGGTGGTGCCCGGGTCCGGACGCGTCGTGGCGCTGCTGGGCGTGGACGACCTGGTCGTCGTCGACACCCCGGACGCCCTGCTGGTGACCACGCGGGCGCGGGCGCAGCAGGTGAAGTCGCTGGTCGACGCCGTGCGCGAGCGCGGGCTGGACGACCTGCTGTGACGGTGCACGTGGCCGCGCTGCGCGACCTGGTCAAGGACCTGGCGGCCGGGCTGGACGACGAGCTGGTCGCGTTCCGCCGCGACCTGCACGCGCACCCCGAGGTGTCGCGGGCCGAGGTGCGCACCACGGCCCTGCTGCTGGAGCGGCTGCGCGAGGCGGGGCTGAGCCCGCGGCCCCTGCTCGTCACGGGCCTCGTGTGCGACATCGGCCCGGACCGCGGGCCCGACGGCGCCGAGCTGCCGCGGCTGGGCCTGCGCGCCGACCTGGACGCCCTGCCCGTCGAGGACCGCTGCGAGTGCGAGTGGCGGTCCACCGTGCCGCACGTCGCGCACGCGTGCGGGCACGACCTGCACACCACCGTGGTGCTCGGCGCGGGCCTGGTGCTCGCGCGGCTCCACGAGCAGGGGCTGCTCGCCCGGCCCGTGCGCCTCGTGTTCCAGCCCGCCGAGGAGGTCATGCCCGGCGGCGCGCACGACGTGCTGTCGCAGGGCGCGCTCGACGGCCTCGACAGGGTGGTGGCCGTGCACGCCGAACCCAAGCTCGACGTCGGGCAGGTGGGCACGCGCATCGGCCCGATCACCTCCGCGTCCGACACCGTGACCGTCACCGTGAGCTCGTCGGGCGGGCACACGTCGCGCCCGCACCTCACCGGCGACGTCGTCTACGCGCTCGGCCAGGTGATCACGCAGGTGCCGGCCGTGCTGGAGCGGCGGCTCGACCCACGCTCGGGCGTCAACCTCACCTGGGGCGCCGTGCACGCGGGCGACGTCCCCAACGTCATGCCCGCCACCGGGACCGTGACCGGCACGCTGCGCTGCCTCGACGTGCGCGCCTGGGAGCGCGCCGGCCAGGTGCTGCACGCCGCCGTCGAGCAGGTCGTGGCGCCCTACGCCGTCGACGTCACCGTGCACCACGTGCGCGGCGTGCCGCCCGTGGACAACGACGGCGCCGTCACCGGCGAGCTCGAGGCGGCGGCGCGCGCCGTCGTCGGACCCGCCGGCGTGGTGCTCACCGAGCAGTCGCTGGGCGGCGAGGACTTCGCCTGGTACCTCACCAAGGTGCCCGGCTCCATGGCCCGCCTGGGCACCGGCACGCCCGGCCAGAAGCGCTACGACCTGCACCAGGGCGACCTCACCGTCGACGAGCGGGCCATCGGCATCGGGGTGCGCGTGCTCGCCGGGATCGGGGCGGGAGTGCTCCAGCAGGCCGACTGACCCCGGCACTCCTGGCCCACCGCGACCCCACGCGTTGCGGTTCGGTCACGAACGCTGTGGGCTGTGCACGACGAAACGCCACGGTGTGTCAGATCGAACTAGGCTCTCGGCATTCTCGACCGTGCCCAGAGACCCCGGGACGGTCTCGACCAATGATCGACAGGAGATCACGGTGAAGAGGACGACCCGGATCGCGGCGCTCGCGGGCATCGCCGCGCTGGTGCTCAGTGCGTGTGGCCAGGCCCCGACGGGGGGCGGCAGCAGCCCGACCGCCGGCGGGACCGCCGCCTCGAACTTCCGGGCCTGCATGGTCTCGGACCAGGGCGGCTGGGACGACCAGTCGTTCAACGAGTCGGGTCACGACGGCCTGCTCCAGGCCCAGAAGGAGCTCGGCGTCCAGATCAACGCCGTGGAGTCCTCGGCCCCGACCGACTTCGTGCCGAACGTCAACAACCTGGTGCAGGACAACTGCAACCTCATCATCGGCGTCGGCTTCAACCTCGAGGCCGCCATCCACCAGGCGGCCCTCGCGAACCCGGACATCGAGTTCGCGCTCATCGACTCCTCGTTCTCCGACGCGTCCGGCAACCCCGTGACCATCAAGAACGCCAAGCCGATCCTGTTCAACACGGCCGAGGCCGCGTTCCTCGCCGGCTACCTCGCCGCGGGCATGACGCAGTCGGGCACCGTCGCCACGTTCGGCGGCATGCAGATCCCCGCCGTCACGGTGTTCATGGACGGCTTCTACGACGGCGTCCAGCAGTACAACAAGGACAACAGCAAGAGCGTCAAGCTGCTCGGCTGGAACAAGGCCACGCAGACCGGCTCGTTCTCCGGCGACTTCAGCAACCAGGCGCAGGGCCAGAACCTGACCCAGGGCTTCATCGACCAGGGCGCCGACATCATCATGCCCGTCGCCGGCCCCGTCGGCCTCGGTGCCGCCGCTGCCGCGTCCGACGCCGGCAAGCGCCTCATCTGGGTCGACTCGGACGGCTTCAAGTCGACCGAGCACGGCGACATCATCATCACCTCGGTGATGAAGGAGATCGGCCAGTCCGTCTTCGACGTCATCAAGAACGCCGCCGCCGGCAACTTCTCCGCCGAGCCGTACGTCGGCACGCTCGAGAACAACGGCGTGGGCCTGGCGCCCTTCCACGACTTCGCGTCGAAGGTGCCGTCCGAGCTGTCGCAGAAGATCGACAGCTACAAGCAGCAGATCATCGCGGGCACCTTCAAGGTCGAGTCGCAGAACTCGCCCAAGTGACCTGGTGAGCACCACCTGACGGGTGGTCTCGACGGGCGCGGCCGCCGCCGGCCGGGCCCGTCGGGACCACCCGTCGTGTCGTCGGCCCCAGAGCAGGCAAGACGCCCCGTCGTGCGGTTCTATGGGCCTTGACCGACGCGACGGGAAGAGGGCCTGCCGGTGAAGCTGGAGCTGCGGGGGATCACGAAGGTCTTCGGGTCCCTGGTCGCCAACGACCACATCGACCTGGTGATCGAGCCGGGCGAGATCCACGCGCTGCTGGGCGAGAACGGTGCGGGCAAGAGCACGCTCATGAACGTGCTGTACGGCCTGTACGACCCCGACGGCGGCGAGATCCTCGTGGACGACGAGCCGGTCACCTTCGCCGGCCCCGGCGACGCCATGGCCGCCGGCATCGGCATGGTGCACCAGCACTTCATGCTCGTCCCCGTGTTCACGGTGGCCGAGAACGTCGCCCTGGGGCACGAGCCCGTGCGGGGCGGCGGCCTGATCGACGCGCGCAAGGCGCGCACGCTGGTGCGGGAGATCTCCGACCGGTTCGGGTTCGAGGTCGACCCCGGCGCCCTGGTCGAGGACCTCCCCGTGGGCGTGCAGCAGCGCGTCGAGATCATCAAGGCCCTGTCCCGCGACGCCCGCGTGCTGATCCTCGACGAGCCGACCGCGGTGCTCACCCCGCAGGAGACCGACGAGCTCATCGCGATCATGCGCCAGCTCAAGGAGGCCGGGACCTCCATCGTCTTCATCACCCACAAGCTGCGCGAGGTGCGCGCCGTCGCCGACCGGATCACCGTCATCCGCCGCGGCAAGGTGGTGGGCACGGCCGACCCGTCGGCCCCGGAGACGGAGCTCGCGTCGCTCATGGTGGGCCGCTCCGTGTCGCTGGGCGTCGAGAAGGCGCCGGCCGAGGCGGGCGACGCGACCTTCCAGGTGCGCGGCCTCACCGTCATGGACTCCGTGGGCAACGCCGTGGTCGACGACGTCGACCTCGACGTGCGGCGCGGCGAGATCCTCGTGGTCGCGGGCGTCCAGGGCAACGGGCAGACCGAGCTCACCGAGGCGATCCTGGGCCTGGTCCAGCCGGTCGCCGGGACCATCGTGCTCGACGGCAGGAACCTGGTCGGCGGCGGCGTCGCCAAGGCCCTCGAGGCGGGCATCGGGTACGTGCCCGAGGACCGCTCCACCGACGGCATCATCGGCACGTTCTCCGTCGAGGAGAACCTGGTGCTCGACCTGTTCCACTCGCCGCCGTTCTCCCGGGGCGGCGCCCTCGACAAGGCCGCCATCCGCGCGAATGCCGACCGCCGCATCGTCGAGTTCGACGTGCGCACCCAGGCCGTCACCGCGATGGCGGGCACGCTGTCGGGCGGCAACCAGCAGAAGGTGGTGCTGGCCCGCGAGATGTCACGGCCGCTGCGCCTGTTCATCGCGTCGCAGCCCACGCGCGGCCTCGACGTCGGCTCCATCGAGTTCGTGCACAAGCGCATCGTCGAGGAGCGCGACAACGGCACCCCCGTGATCATCGTGTCCACCGAGCTCGACGAGGTGCTCGCCCTCGGCGACCGCATCGCCGTCATGTACCGCGGCCGCGTGGTCGGCGTCGTGCCCGGGGACACGGACCGTGACGTGCTGGGCCTCATGATGGCCGGCGTCCCGCTCGAGGAGGCCGTCGCCCAGGCCGCCGAGCACCACACCGTGCTGGGCGAGGCGGACATCGAGGCCGAGGAGGAGCCCGAATGAGCGACGAACCGACCACCGAGGCCCGCCGGCCCGGGCAGCCCGTGCTCGAGAGCAAGGTCGACGAGGTCGGGCGTGGCGTGCTGCGGGAGATCCTCGAGTCGAGCTGGGTGGTGACGCTGTTCGCCGTCGTCGCCGCCCTGGTGCTCGGGGCCATCCTCATCGCGGCCGCCGACCAGCACGTGCAGACCACCGCCGGGTACTTCTTCGCGCGGCCCTCGGACTTCTTCAACGCCCTCGGGTCCGCCGTCGGGAACGCCTACTCGGCCCTGTTCCAGGGCGCCGTCGTGAACTTCCACGGCACCACGTTCGCCCGCGTGATCCGGCCCATCACGGAGACCATGACGGTCTCCACGCCGCTGATCTTCGCGGGCCTGGGCATCGGCATCGGCTTCCGCGCCGGCCTGTTCAACATCGGCGCGCAGGGGCAGATCATCCTCGGCGCCATCCTGGGCGGCTGGGTCGGGTTCACGTTCCACCTGCCCGTGGGGCTGCACCTGCTGCTCGCGGTCGTGGGCGCGGCCGTCGGCGGCGCGGTCTGGGCCTCCATCGCCGGCGTGCTCAAGGCCACCACGGGGGCCAACGAGGTCATCGTCACGATCATGCTCAACAACGTGGCCGTGTACCTGATCGGCTACCTGCTCACGACGCCGATGCTGCAGGCGCCGGGCGTGAACAACCCGATCAGCCCGCCCACGCCCCCCAGCGCCCAGTACCCGCTGCTGCTCGGGTCGCAGTTCCGCCTGCACCTCGGGTTCGTGCTGGCGCTGCTGGCCGCCGTCGTCGTGTGGTGGCTCATGGAGCGGTCGACGCTCGGCCTGCGGTTCCGGGCCGTGGGCGCCAACCCGCACGCCGCCCGCACGGCCGGCATGTCCGTGGCGTGGGTGACGGTGTGGGTCATGGCGATCGCGGGCGCGCTCTCCGGGCTGGCCGGGTCCGCGCAGGTGCTCGGCACCGAGACCTCCGGCCTGACGGCGGGCGTCGCCGCCAGCTTCGGGTTCGACGCCATCACCGTGGCCCTGCTGGGCCGCTCCAAGCCGCTCGGCACCGTGCTGGCCGGCCTGCTGTTCGGCGGCCTGCGCGCCGGCGGCTTCGCCATGCAGGCACGCACCGGCACGCCCATCGACATCGTGCTGGTGGTGCAGTCGTTCATCGTGCTGTTCATCGCGGCCCCGCCGCTGGTGCGGGCGATCTTCCGCCTGCCCACCCCCGGCGGCCCCACGCGGGCGCAGAGGCGCGCCCAGAAGCGCGCGGCCCGCGCGGCAGCCCAGCCCGTCACCGAGGAGGTCCAGGCATGAGCGCCCCCACGACCACCCGCACCGCCCCGGCCGAGCCGCGCGTCGCGGCCCTCACGCCGATCTCGTGGAAGCTGCCCATCGCGCTGACCGTGCTGGGGCTGGTCGCGCTCGTGTTCTTCGGCATCGTGCCCGCGGGCGGCCACCACACGACGTTCCGCATCTCCACGGCGTCCGACGCGTTCCAGATCAGCCCCGTGGCCGTCCCGTCGACGGCGACGGCGCTGGTGCTCAGCATCGTCGCGCTGGCCCTCGCCGGGCTGAGCTGGTGGGCCGCCGCCGGGCGCCGCAGGCTGGGCGTCTGGCTGCCCGCCGTGTTCGGCGTGCTGTGGGTGCTCGCCTTCCTGTGCTGGGCCGGCGCGGGCAAGACCATCCCGCTGACGGGCCTGCTCTCCGGCGCCCTGTTCCTGTCGGTGCCGCTCGTGTTCGGCTCGATGTCCGGCATCCTGTGCGAGCGCGTCGGCATCATCAACATCGCCATCGAGGGCCAGCTGCTGGGCGGCGCGTTCCTCGCCGCCGTCGTGGCCTCCCTCAGCGGCAGCCCGTACCTGGGCCTCGTGGCCGCGCCCATCGCGGGCGCCCTGGTGGGCGTGCTGCTCGTGGTGTTCGCCGTCCGGTACTGGGTGGACCAGATCATCGTCGGCGTCGTGCTCAACGTGCTGGTCATCGGCGTGACCAACTACCTGTTCTCGACGGTGCTGACCAACAACGTCGGCACCTGGAACCGCCGCACGCCGCTGCCCGTGCTGGCCGTCCCCGGGCTCTCCGAGATCCCTGTGATCGGGCCCGTGCTGTTCCGCCAGACGCTGCTCGTCTACCTGCTCTACGTGGCCGTGGTCATCCTGCAGATCTACCTGTTCCGCAGCCGGTGGGGCCTGCGCCTGCGCGCCGTGGGCGAGCACCCCAAGGCCGCCGACACCGTGGGCATCAACGTCAACCGGACCCGCATCAGGAACACGATCCTCGGCGGGGCCGTCGCCGGCCTGGGCGGGGCGTTCTTCACCGTCGGGGCGGGCCTCGCGTTCGGCCGCGAGATGACCGGCGGCAAGGGCTACATCGCCCTCGCCGCCATGATCCTGGGCCGGTGGAACCCGATCGGCGCGCTGTTCGCCGCGCTCCTGTTCGGGTTCTCGGACAACCTGCAGACGACGCTCGGCATCGTCGGCACCCCGATCCCCAGCCAGATCATGCTCATGACGCCGTACGTCGTGACCATCTTCGCCGTCGCCGGGCTGGTGGGCCGGGTCCGCGCCCCCGCCTCCGAGGGCATCCCGTACACGAAGTGAGGCCGCCCATGGCGAAGATCGACTGGGACGCGCTGCGGGAACGCGCCCGCGACGCGATGACGCGGGCGTACGCGCCCTACTCCGGGTACTCGGTGGGCGCCGCCGCGCTGGTCGACGACGGCCGCGTCGTCGAGGGGTGCAACGTCGAGAACGCCGCCTACGGGGTGACGCTCTGCGCCGAGTGCGGGCTCGTGTCGTCGCTGGTCGCGGGCGGGGGAGGGCGCCTCGTAGCGTTCACCTGCGTGGACGCGCGCGGGGCGACCATCATGCCGTGCGGGCGCTGCCGCCAGCTGCTCTGGGAGCACGGCGGGCCCGAGCTGCTGGTCGACACGCCCCGCGGCACCGCACCGATGACCGAGGTGCTGCCGCAGGCGTTCGGGCCGCACGACCTCGAGGTCGTCGAGGAGTTCTACGAGGAGGAGGCGCAGCCATGATCACCGAGCCGTTCGACGCCGTCGACGTCATCCGCACCAAGCGCGACCGCCTCGAGCTGTCGGCCGGGCAGATCGACTGGGTCATCGACGCCTACACGCGCGGCGTCGTGGCCGAGGAGCAGATGTCGGCCCTGGCCATGGCGATCTTCCTCAACGGGATGCACCGCAGCGAGATCCAGCGCTGGACCCAGGCCATGATCCAGTCGGGCGAGCGGCTCGACTACACGTCGCTGGGCATCCCGACGGCCGACAAGCACTCCACGGGCGGCGTCGGCGACAAGATCACGCTCCCGCTGGCACCCCTGGTCGCCGCGTTCGGGGTGGCGGTGCCGCAGCTCTCGGGCCGCGGGCTGGGCCACACGGGCGGCACGCTCGACAAGATGGAGGCCATCCCCGGGTGGCGCGCGGCGCTCAGCAACGAGGAGGTGCGCGCGCAGCTCGCGTCGGTGGGCGCCGTCGTGTGTGCCGCCGGGCCCGGGCTGGCGCCCGCCGACAAGAAGCTCTACGCACTGCGCGACGTCACCTCGACGGTGGACTGCATCCCGCTCATTGCGTCGTCGATCATGTCCAAGAAGATCGCCGAGGGCACCGGCGCTCTCGTGCTCGACGTCAAGGTGGGCTCCGGGGCGTTCATGAAGAAGCTCGACCAGGCGCGCGAGCTCGCGCGCACCATGGTGGACCTGGGCACCGACGCCGGAGTCACCACGGTCGCGCTGGTCACCGACATGGCCACCCCGCTCGGCCTCACCGCCGGCAACGGGCTCGAGGTGCGCGAGTCCGTCGAGGTGCTCGCCGGCGGCGGCCCCGCCGACGTCGTCGACCTCACCGTGGCGCTCGCCACCGAGATGCTCGCCGCCGCCGGGCGCCCGGCTGGGGCCGACGACGTGCGCGCCGCCCTGGCCGACGGGCGGGCCATGGACAAGTGGCGGGCCATGATCTCCGCGCAGGGCGGCGACCCCGACGCGCCCCTGCCCGTCGCCCGGGCGACCGAGCAGATCCTCGCGCCCGCCGACGGCGTGCTGGGCAGGCTCGACGCGTACGGCGTCGGCGTGGCCGCGTGGCGGCTCGGCGCCGGGCGCGCCCGCAAGGAGGACCCCGTGCAGCTCGCCGCCGGGATCGAGCTGCACGCCAAGCCCGGCGACCCCGTCACGGCCGGGCAGCCGCTCATGACGCTGCACACCGACACCCCCGAGCGGTTCCCCCGGGCGTACGAGGCGCTCGACGGCGCGTGGGAGCTCGCCGCCCCCGGCACCGTGGTGACGCGCGGGCCCGTAGTGATCGACCGCATCATCTGAAGGGGGGCGGGGTGCGCTCCGACCTGCGGGTCACGGACCTGCTGGCCCGGGCGGGGGTGTTCGCGGGGGCGCCGCCGGCGTCCGTCGATCGGGCACCGGGGGTCGAGCCAGTCGAGACCGCCTCGGCGCTCTGGCCCGCCGGCCCCGGGTTCCCGGCACCCGTCACCGTCCCGTCCCTGCACGGCGCCGGGCCGCCCGCGCGTCAGATCGACGAAACCACCTGCGGCGCCGCCGTCCTGGCGATGCTCGCCCTGGCCGGCGACCCCGACCTGGCCCGACGCGTCGCCGCGGACCCCGGCCCGCGCTTCGCCGTGCTCCAGCGCCGCCTGCACCGCGAGTGCGCCCGCGAGGGCTGGTGGCCGCGCCGCCTGGGCACGGCGCCGTGGGCGGCGGCGCGCGTCGCCCGGTGCGGGCCCGTGCGCTACACGCACCGGGTCGTGGGGTCGGGGGCCGAGGGGGAGGCCGTGCTGCACGCGGCGGTCGCGGCGGCGTCGTCGGGCGTGCCCGTGCCGCTGTTCACCGGGGGCGACCTCGCCCGCGGCTGGCAGACGGCGGTGCCGCGGCACGTCGTGCTGCTGGTCGACGCGGCGCCGGGGCCCGACGGCGTCGCGCGGGTCTACGAGCCGTCGTCGGCCGCGCTGCACGCCGTGCCGGTGCAGACGCTGCTGCAAGGCGCCCCGGAGCGGGACCTGATGCCGGCGCTGGGCTGGTGGCCGCACGTGGTGTGGGCTGTGCTGCCGCGCACTCCCTCAGGTCGGTGACTCGGAATCAGGTCGGCGCCCCGGAACTACCGACCCGATCCCGGACCACCGACCTGACGCCCCACCCGGCAACCCCCGGACCCGACGTGCGGCCCCCCAGGGGCGGCGGCACGATGGGGGAGCACCGCCCGAGGGAAGGAGAGCGGCAATGAGCACACTGCCCGGCCACGACACCTGGCGCGACGCCGGCGTCGAGGAGCCCGACCGCCGCGAGCGCGAGGTCCGGGAGATCGACCCGGACGACGTCGGCACGGACGAGCCCGACGAGCGCGCCAACCTTCTCGAGCAGGCGCTCGCCGGCGGGAGAGCCCCCGGGGGCGGCGGCGAGGACTACCGCCCCACCACGGCGCGCCCCGACCTGGAGGGCACGGCCGACGAGGCCGACGTCGCCGAGCAGGCCGACGAGGTGCGGGGGCTGGACGAGGAGGACGCCTACTCCGACGAGCCGGACGAGGGCCCCGAGGAGCCCGACGAGGACGTCGAGGACTGACGGTCTCGGTAGGCGGCGGCACCCGCTCCCCGGTTAGGTTGAGCGCATGACGGACGACCGCCTCGTGGACCTCATCCCTGCGCTCCCCAAGGTCGTGCTGCACGACCACCTCGACGGCGGCCTGCGCCCCCAGACCGTGCTCGAGCTCGCCGACGCCGTCGGGCACCGGCTGCCCGCCGAGGACGCCGACAGCCTGGGCACCTGGTTCCAGCAGGCGGCCGACTCCGGCAACCTGGTGCAGTACCTGGAGACGTTCGACCACACGCTCGCCGTCATGCAGACGCCCGAGGCGCTGGCCCGCGTGGCCAAGGAGGCCGTGCTCGACCTGGCGATCGACGGCGTCGTGTACGCCGAGCAGCGCTGGGCCCCCGAGCAGCACCTCACGAAGGGGATGTCGCTGGGCGAGACGGTCGAGGCCGTGCAGGCGGGCATCGACGAGGGCATCGCCGAGGCGGCGGCGTCGGGCTACATCATCCAGGTGGGGCAGCTGGTCACGGCCATGCGGCACGCGGACCGCTGGCAGGAGATCGCGGAGCTCGCCGTCGCGTACCGCGACCGCGGCGTGGTCGGCTTCGACATCGCCGGCGCCGAGGACGGCTTCCCGCCGGACCGCCACGCGCAGATCTGGCGCTTCCTCGCCGACAACAACTTCCCCGTGACGATCCACGCGGGCGAGGCGGCGGGCGTCCCGTCGATCGCGCAGGCCGTGCACCTGGGCCAGGCCGACCGCATCGGCCACGGCGTGCGCATCGTCGAGGACATCGACTTCGGCACGGACGACGACGGCTCGCCCCTGGCGACGCTCGGGCCGGTGGCCCACTGGGTGCGCGACCACCAGATCCCGCTCGAGGTGTGCCCGGTCTCCAACCTTCAGACGTCCGCGACGTCGGCGAAGAGCATCAAGGAGCACCCGATCACCCGGCTCAAGGAGCTCGACTTCGCGGTCACGCTCAACACGGACAACCGCCTGATGTCGCGCACGTCGATGTCGAACGAGATGCGCCTGCTGGTCACGGACGCCGGCTGGACGCTCGACGACCTGGCCGACGTCACGATCGCGGCCGCCTGGGGCGCGTTCCTGCACCACGACGAGCGCCGGGCGCTCGTGGAGCAGGTGATCGTGCCCGGGTACCAGAAGATCGAGGGAGCGAAGCTGTGACGAACCCCGTCCCGACGACGCCGCAGGAGCTCGCGTCGTTCATCGACCACACGCTCCTCAAGCCCGAGGCCACCGACGCGGACGTCGTCGCGCTGGTCGAGGAGGGTGCCCGCCTGGGCTGCTTCTCGGTGTGCATCTCGCCGACGTTCGTGCCGCTGGCCGTCGCGACGGCGGCGGGGCGCATCAAGGTCGCCACGGTGTGCGGCTTCCCGTCGGGCAAGCACGTCTCGGCCGTCAAGGCCGCGGAGGCCGCGCAGTCCGTCGCCGACGGCGCCGACGAGGTGGACATGGTGATCGACGTCGGCGCAGCGAAGGCGGCCGACTTTGAGGCCGTCGAGGCCGATGTCCGCGCCGTCCGCGCGGCCGTGCCCGCGGACCGCCTCCTCAAGGTGATCATCGAGTCGGCGCTGCTGGACGACGACGAGATCGTCGCCGTGTGTCGCGCGGCGGAGGCGGCGGGCGCCGACTACGTCAAGACGTCGACGGGGTTCCACCCGGCCGGTGGGGCGTCGACCCACGCGGTGTCGCTCATGGCGCAGACCGTGGGCGGCCGGCTGGGCGTGAAGGCGTCGGGCGGCATCCGCACGCTCGCCGACGCCCTCGGGGCGATCGAGGCCGGGGCCACGCGGCTGGGCATGTCGGGCGCCGCCACGGTGCTCGCGGAGCTCGCGGGCGGACCCGCTGCGGCGGCGTCGGGCTACTGAGGGCAGTCCCGGCCGCGGGAGGGCCGGGACAAGAGGGCCACTGACCTGCGGCGTCGCGTGATGACACGACGTGTCATCCACGCGTCATCAGCGTGCCCTATAGTGCCGCCACCGGACACACCGGCGCACTGGACGTACAGCGGCGCAGCGGACGACGGCACCACCCTTCACTTCCCTCAAGGAGCACTCCCATGCCCCTGTCCTCCCGTCGTGCCCCGGGGTCCGAGCCCGAGTCCGGGCTGCCTCTCGACGCGATCGACATCGCCGACACCGCCGCGTTCGAGCAGGCCCTCGAGGCCGCGCTCGCCGAGCCCGGCGCCGACGCCGAGACGGCCTCCGCAGTGCTCGGCGACGCCCTGCTGGCCCGCGAGCGGTGGAACGCCCCGACGTGGGCCTCCGACCGCCCGTTCAAGGCCCCCGGCGGCGACGCCGAGGGCGCGGAGGGCCCGGCCCCCCTGCCCGTCGCGGCCACCGTCCCCGCCACCGGCACCACGTCCGAGGCCGACCTCGCCCTGGTCGCCGCGCTGCGCCGCGGCCTGCCCCTCGACGCGGCCGTGGTCGCCGTCGTGCGGTCGGCCGACAAGAGCTCGAACGCGGACCTGCGCGCGCTGTGCCACTCGCTCGCGGACCAGCCCGCGACCCGCACCGCGGGCGTGGTCGGCTCGGCCGTCATCGCGCTGCGCGCCGGCATCCGCGACCTCGCGTGGGACCTGCTCAGCAGCGTCGACCCGGCCGACGCCGGCCGCCTCGCCCCCGCCGAGTACCTGCGCGCCGGCATCGCCGCCCGCGCCGTCGAGGCGCTGCACCACGCCGCGCTCTGGGTGTGCGACGGCGTCGTCGCCGACGCCCCGACGCTGCTGGACCTGGCCAAGAGCTTCCTCGCCGCCGACGAGCCCGCCGCCGCCCGCGAGGCCGTCCGCGCCGCGCGGGTCGCCCTGGTGGGCGCGCCCGACGAGGCTCTCGAGGCGAGCCTCGACTACCTCGACCCGTGGGTCGAGAAGGCCCTGGCCGTCCGCACCGGAACCGCCGCGGTGCCCGAGATCCCGGCCGGTCACGTGTCGTTCGCCGTCATCGACTACAAGGCGCCCGACGAGAAGGTGTCGTCGTCGAACATCGGCGACAACGTGCAGACCATCGCCTCGCTCACGCACCTGCTGCGGCACGAGGGCGTGCGCCTGCACGCCGCCGGCCAGGACCGCGAGACCGTCGAGCTCACCGACGCGATCCGCGAGCTCCAGCCGCGCGTGCGCGCCGAGCACACCATCGCGGGGCCGGGCGCGAACGTCGACCTCACCGTCGTCCAGCGCGACGCCACGCACCTCGACGTCGTGCCCGAGAACACGTGGATGCTGGCCTTCGGCTGGTACATGCACAACCAGTTCGACCTGCGGTTCGACTTCCCGTTCCACCCGAACCTGCAGCCGCTCTTCGTCAGCTTCCACGTCAACAAGCACGCGATCCTGACGCACGCCGCCGTCGAGTACCTCAAGGCGCACGGCCCCATCGGCTGCCGGGACTGGACCACGGTGCACCTGCTGCTCAGCGCCGGCGTGCCGGCGTTCTTCAGCGGCTGCCTCACCACCACGATCAACACGGTGTTCCCGGCCGACTTCGTGCCCGCCGGTGACGCCGCCCCCAAGGCGTACGTCGACGTGCCCGCCCAGGCCGACGGCGACTACATCACGCAGCAGTACCCGGCCGTCCGCACGACGTCGGCCGCCGCGAACCTGCGCGAGGCCGTGCGCCTGCTCGACTCGTACCGCACCCACTACGGCCAGGTGGTCACCAGCCGCCTGCACTGCTTCCTGCCGTCGTGGTCGATCGGCGCGAACGTCGACTTCCGCCCCAAGAACGACGCCGACATCCGCTTCGCGGGCATCCTCGACGCCACCGAGGCCGACCGGGTCGCGATGCAGGAGCGCATCCGCCGCGTCGTGGCGGCGGCCATGTCGAAGATCCTCGCCGGCGCGTCCCGCGACGAGGTCTACGCCGCCTGGCGCGAGGCCGTCGCCCCCGAGGTGGAGCTCGCGCGCCACGCGCACGCCGAGGCCGTGCCCGCCACCGTGGGCCGCATGGACGTGGCCGGCCAGGTCGCGCGCGTGCGCGCCACGCGCACCGTCGTCGAGTCGACCACCCCGCGCCCGGCCGACGCCGGCGCCCAGGTCGAGGTGGCTGTCGCGCTCGACGGGAACCTGCGCGAGCAGATGGAGGTCGTGGTCGCCGGCGTCGTGCGGCACACCGACCGCCCGGTGCGCGTGCACGCCCTGACGCGCGAGCACACCCCGGCCGACCACGCCCGCCTCGCGGCGCTGTTCCCCGAGGTCACGTTCGAGTGGTACGCCTGCGACGACGTCGACTACGGGCCCGTGCTCGGCATGCTCAAGCACATCACCGTGGCCACGATGGACCGCCTGCTGCTGCCCGAGCTGCTCGACCACGTGGTGCGCGTGATCTACCACGACCTCGACGCGCTCACCGTGACCGACCTGGGCGAGCTGTTCGACCTGCCCCTGGACGGGGCGCCGCTCGCGGCCCGCCCGTCGGTCTCGTACAACTACCGCGCCGGCATCGGCAACGTCATCCGCTCGACGCGCCTGCTGAGCCACGACCCGGCCGCCGCCCGCGACCTCATCCGCACGACGACGCAGCGCCACCACTGGGGCTACCACTCGTTCAACGCGGGCATCCTGCTGCTCGACCTCGCGGTGATGCGCGCGGACGGGTTCACGGAGGAGTTCGTGCCCTACGCCGAGCGCTTCGGCCTCAACGACCAGGACGTGCTCAACCAGTACGCCGGGTCGCGGTACGTGCCGATGGACGCGCGCTGGAACGCCTGGCCCACCCAGGAGCTGGTGTCCGACCCGGCGCTGATCCACTGGGCCGGCCCCGTCAAGCCGTGGGACAAGGCGCGGTACATCCACGAGAAGGGGTACTGGCAGGCCACCGAGGCGTGGCTGGCGGGGCGCCGCTGAGGTCCCCGGCGTGAGGGTTTCGACGGGCTCGACCCCCGGGGGTCGAGCCCGTCCAAACCGCGCGTCCTCAGAGCCCCAGGGCCTTCGCGACGTCGTGCTTGAGCGTCGCCAGGGTCGCGCGGGCCTCGAGGCGGGCCACTCCCACGGCCTCGAACGTCGCGTCCGCGGCGAGGTCGCGCACCACCTCCAGGTAGCACTTGACCTTGGGCTCCGTGCCGGACGGGCGCACGATCACGCGCGTGCCGTCCTCCGTGAGCAGCCGCATCCCGTCCGTGGGCGGCAGCCCGTCCTCGCCCTGCGCGAGGTCGAGCACGTCGACCACGGGGGAGCCCGCCAGCGTGGTGGGCGGCTCGGCCCGCAGCCGGGCCATCGCGGCGGGGATGCCCGCGAGGTCCTCGAACCGCACCGAGAGCTGGTCGGTGAGGTAGAGGCCGTGCTCGCGGGCGAGGTCGTCGAGCCGGTCGATCAGCCCGCGGCCCGACGCCTTGAGCCGGTTGGCCAGCTGCGCCACGAGCAGCGCGGCCGAGATGCCGTCCTTGTCGCGCACGCGGGCCGGGTCCACGCAGTAGCCCAGCGCCTCCTCGTAGCCGAACACCAGGCCGGGGGTGCGGGCGATCCACTTGAAGCCCGTCAGCGTGGTCGCGTGGGCCAGGCCGTGCCGGGTCGCGATGGCGGCCAGGAGGCGGGAGGAGACCACGCTGTTCGCCAGGACCGGGCGGTCGTCCGCGCTGGTGTCGCCCTCGACACCGGCCCGCGAGGCGACGTCGTCGCCCAGCAGCGCGCCGACCTCGTCGCCGTGGAGCATGCGCCAGCCCTGCGACGTCGCCGTCTCCGCACCCTGGTAGGTGCCCATCCGCACGTCGCGCACCGCGACGGCGCAGCGGTCGGCGTCGGGGTCGTTGGCGATGACGATGTCGGCGTGGCCGTCCTGCGCCACCGCGATCGCCATGTCGATCGCGCCCTTCTCCTCCGGGTTCGGGAACACCACCGAGGGGAAGTCGGGGTCGGGGTGGCGCTGCTCCTCGACCGGTACGACGTCCTCGAAGCCGGCCTCCTCCAGCACGCGCGCCAGCACCTGCCCGCCCACGCCGTGCAGCGACGTGGTGACGATGCGCAGGTCGCGCGGGGCGTCGTCGCGCAGGGCGAGCACGGAGGCGACGTAGTCCTCGACCACCTGGTCGCCCAGCACGGTCCACCCGGCCTCGGCGCGCGGCACGGCCACCGCCGGCCCGACGGCGGCGATCTTCTCGGCGATGTGCGCGTCGTGCGGCGGCACGATCTGGGCGCCCTGGCCCGCGTCGGTGACGACGCGGCCGCCCAGGTAGACCTTGTACCCGTTGTCGGCGGCCGGGTTGTGCGACGCCGTGACCATGACGCCGGCGTCGGCCTCGAGGCTGCGCACGGCGAACGAGAGCACCGGCGTCGGCAGCGGCGACGGCATCAGCAGCACCTCGATGCCCTGGGCCGTCATCACCGCGGCGGTGTCGCGGGCGAAGTCCACGGACCGGTGGCGGGCGTCGAACCCCACCACCACGCGTGGCCTGGTGCCACGCGGCAGCACCGAGAGCAGGTACGCGCCCAGGCCGCTCGCCGCGCCGATCACCACGGCCCGGTTCATGCGGTTGGGACCCGCCGCCATCGCCCCGCGCAGCCCGGCGGTGCCGAACTGCAGGGTGGCGGCGAAGCGGTCGCGCAGCTCGGCCTGGGCCTGCACCGCGCCGGGGGCGCCGCCCTGGGCACGCGCACGCAGGGCGCGCAGCTCCGCCTTGTCGACGTCGTCGACGTCGTCACGCTCCCATGCCTGCGCCGCGTCCAGGAGGGACTGCAGCGGGGCGTCGACCACGTCGGTCATCTCGGTCCTCCGAAGGGCTCACACGAGCTTGACGATCTGCGCGAGCAGGTCGCTGATGACGGGCCCGGCCTTGGCGCCCGCCTCCAGCACCTCCTCGTGCGACAGGGGGTGCGGGCTCACGCCCGCGGCCAGGTTGGTGACCAGCGACATGCCCAGCACCTCGAGGCCGCAGTGCCGGGCCGCGATCGCCTCCAGGCCCGTCGACATGCCCACCAGGTCGGCGCCCATGATCCCGGCCATCCGCACCTCGGCCGGGGTCTCGTAGTGCGGGCCGCGGAACTGGGCGTACACGCCCTCCGGAAGCGTCGGGTCCACCTGGTGGGCCAGCTGACGCAGTGCGGGGCTGTACAGGCCGGTGAGGTCCACGAACGTGGCGCCCTCGAGCGGCGACGTCGCCGTGAGGTTGATGTGGTCCTTGAGCAGCACCACCTGGCCCGGGCGCCACGAGACGTGCAGGCCGCCGCAGCCGTTGGTCAGCACCACCGTGGTCGCGCCCGTCGCCGCCGCCGTCCGCACGCCGTGCGCCACGCGCCGCACGCCGCGGCCCTCGTACAGGTGGGTGCGCGAGCCCAGCACCAGCACGTTGCGCGTCGAGCCGTCGGGCCGCTCCACCCGGATCGACCGCGTGGTCCCCACGTGCCCCACCACCGACGGCTTGGCGAACCCTGGGATCTCGTGCGACGGGATCTCCGCGACCACGTCGCCGATCAGCTCGGCCGCTCCGCCCCAGCCAGAACCCAGGACGAGGGCGATGTCGTGCCCCTCCACCCCGGACTTGCCGGCGATGTGCTCCGCGGCCGCACGCGCGACGTCGAACGGGTCGGTCGCCGGGTCGTCGAGATCGGGCACGGGAGCGGCGTTGCTGGTCATGGTCCGAGGGTATTCCAGGGGCTGGAACAATGTCGGCCGTGCGAGATGACACCCTGACCTCTCCTGCAGGCGACCCCCACCACGTGGTCATCCTGGGCGGCGGGCCCGGCGGCTACGAGGCCGCCCTGGTCGCCCGGCGCCGCGGCGCCCGCGTCACCGTGGTGGAGCGCCACGGGCTGGGCGGCGCGGCCGTGCTCACCGACGTCGTGCCCTCCAAGACGCTCATCGCCACCGCCGAGTGGCTCACCATCGCCGAGGCCGCCCCCGAGCTGGGCATCCGCGACGGCGGAGCGCGCTACGACGTCGACCTCGGCGCCGTGAACACGCGCGTGCTGGCGCTTGCCGCCGCGCAGTCGGCGGACATCCGCGCGCGGCTGGTGCGCGAGGGCGTCGAGGTGGTCACCGGGACGGGGCGGCTCGACGGGCCCGCGCGGGTCGTGGTCGCGACGGGTCAGGGCACCGAGACCGTGCTCGACGCCGACAGCATCCTGCTCGCGGTCGGCGCCACCCCGCGCATCCTCCCGACGGCGGTGCCCGACGGCGAGCGCATCCTCACCTGGACGCAGCTCTACCAGCTGCACGCGCTGCCCGAGCGGCTGATCGTCGTGGGCTCCGGCGTCACGGGCGCCGAGTTCGCCGGGGCGTACCACGCGCTGGGCTGCGACGTCGTGCTGGTCTCCTCGCGCGACCGCGTGCTGCCCGGCGAGGACGAGGACGCCGCCGCCCTGCTCGAGGACGTGTTCCGTGGCCGCGGCATGACGGTCATGTCGCGCTCGCGCGCGGCGTCGGCCGAGCGCACCGCGACGGGCGTGGCGGTGACCCTGTCCGACGGCCGCGTGGTCGAGGGGTCGCACGTGCTGCTCGCGGTGGGCGGCGTGCCGTCGACCGGCGGCCTGGGCCTCGAGGGGGCCGGCGTCGCGCTGAGCGAGTCCGGGCACGTCGTCGTCGACAAGGTGTCGCGCACCTCGGTGCGCGGCGTGTACGCCGCGGGCGACTGCACGGGCGTGCTGCCGCTCGCCTCCGTGGCCGCGCAGCAGGGCCGCATCGCGATGGCCCACGCGCTGGGCGACGCCGTCGAGCCGCTGCGCCTGGGCACGGTGGCGGCGAACATCTTCACCGCGCCGGAGATCGCGACCGTCGGCTACAGCGAGAAGCACCTCGCCGACCACGGCCTGCGGTACATCACCACCACGCTGCCGCTGGCCCGCAACCCGCGCGCCAAGATGCTGGGCATGCGCGACGGGTTCGTGAAGCTGTTCGCGCACCCCGAGGCCGGCGTGGTGCTGGGCGGCGTCGTGGTGGCCCCGCGGGCCTCGGAGCTGATCTTCCCCATCACGCTCGCGGTCGCGCACCGGCTCACGGTCGACGACGTCGCGGGGTCGTTCACCGTCTACCCGTCGCTCTCGGGGTCGGTGGCCGAGGGTGCGCGCGTGCTGCACGACCGCCTGATGCCGGACGGTGCGTAGGCTCGTCGGGTGCTGATCCGACTCACGCCCACCGAGGCCGTCGCGCTCGCCGCCATCGGCGGCCAGGGCCTGCCGCCCGTCATCACGTCCGTGGCCGCCGACGGCGGAACCGTGCGCGTGACCGCCGACCTGCGCAGGCTCGACGAGCTGCCCGGGCCGCTGCGACTCGCCGCCCGCCTGACCCCAGTGGTGCGGGCGGAGGTCCGCGTGCTCGGGTTCGCCGGCGGCGTGGCGACGCTGAGCGTCGGGATCAACGCGGGCGGGCTGCCCGTCGGCAAGCTCCTGGGGCTGCTCGCCGAACCGCTCGAGCGGCGCCTGGCGGCGAACGGGCTGCCGCGCGGCGCCGTCGACATCCGGTCGGACGGGACCGTCGCCGTCGACGTCGAGGCGCTGCTGGCCGAGAAGCTGCCCGGCCTGGACGTCACGGGCGTGGCGGTCGAGGGCGGCGAGGTCGTGGTCCACGCCTCCGTCGGCTAAGCCTCGAAAAGGGCCTGGCCCACGTACTCGCCGGGCCGCGGGCCGGGCGGCACCGCGAACAGGCCCGACCCGGTGTGCCGCAGGTACTCGCTCATCAGGTCGTTGCTCGCCAGTGCCGTCTGCATCGGCACGTACTGCGTGCCCGGGTCGCGCACGAACGCCAGGAAGAACAGCCCGGCGTCGAGGTGCCCGAGGCCGTCGGACCCGTCGGTGTAGTTGTAGCCACGGCGCAGCAGACGCGCGCCGCCGTTGCGCGACGGGTGCGCGAGCGCCACGTGCGACCTCGGGTCGATGAGCGGCTTGCCGTCCGACCCGGAGCGCGCGAAGTCCGGCTCGGTGGTCTCCTTGCCGCCCGACAGCGGCGCCCCGCTGCCCTTGGTGCGGCCGACGTTGGTCTCCTGCTCGTGCAGCGAGCCGCGGTCCCAGGTCTCGATGATCATGCGGATGCGCCGCGCCACCAGGTACGACCCGCCCGCGAGCCAGGCGGCGGCGGGGTCGTCGCCGGGGGCGACCCACACGTGCTCCGCCAGCGCCTTCGCGTCCTCCGCGACGATGTTGGCCGTGCCGTCCTTGAACCCGAACAGGTTGCGCGGTGTGGCCTGCGCCGACGACGTGCGCGACGTGCGGCCGTAGCCGAGCTGGCTCCAGCGCACCTGCGCGGTGCCGAACGCGAGACGAGCCAGGTTGCGGATGGCGTGCACGGCCACCTGCGGGTCGTCCGCGCAGGCCTGGACGGCCAGGTCGCCGCCCACGCGGGCGTCCTCGAGCATGTCGCCGGGGAAGTGCGGCAGGTCCTGGAGCGCCGCCGGGCGCCGGGCCGCGAGCCCGAAGCGGTCCGTGCCGTGCGCGTCCGTGAACAGCGACCGGCCGAAGCCGAACGTGATGGTCAGGTTGGCTGCCGTGAGGTCCTGCGCCTCGCCCGTGTCGTCCGGCGGGGCCTCATAGGGGCCGTCGTCGGGGCCGAGCTCGCCGGCGGGCAGGCCCCGCGTCATGCGCTCGGCGGCAGCCGTCCATGCCTGGAGCAGGGCGACGACGTCGTCGCGCGACGTCGTCGTGAGGTCGAACGTCGCGAAGTGCAGGCGGTCCTGGGCCGGGGTGACGATGCCGGCCTGGTGCGTGCCGTGGAACGGCACGACGTCGGTGGCCGTCGGCTCCGGAGGGCCTGAGACCGCCTTCGCTGTCCCGAACCCGCCCGCGAACCCGGCGGCGAGCGCGGCGAGGCCCACCCCGCCCGCGCCCAGCAGCGAGCGGCGCGAGACCCCGCCCTCGACCGCCGGGTCGGTGGTCACAGCACGACCGCCGACGCCAGCCTGCTCAGCGGCTCGCTCAGCGCGTCGACCGCGGCCGACAGCGCCTTGACCTGGTCCTGCGTCAGCGTCGTGTACGACACCCAGCCGCTGCCGTGCTGGTGCGCCGCGAGGAGCGCGGTGAGGTCCTTGAAGCGCGTGACCAGCTGCTGCTCCAGCTGCGGGTCCTTGGCGTGGACGACGTCCTGCAGGTCCTCGAACGCGACCTGCGCGCCCTCGACGTTGGCCTGGAAGTCGGACAGGTCGGTGTGCGACCAGATCTCCTCCTCGCCCGAGACCTTGCGGGTCGCGACCTCGTCGAGCAGCCCCTTGGAGCCGTTGGCGATGGTCGCGGCGTCGAGCGAGGTGGCGAAGTCCTCCGCGTGCACGCGCGTGTGCAGGTCCTGCGTGTCGGCCACGAGCTGGTCGCCGAACTGCGTGCGCTGGGCGGGCGTCAGGGCCGTGTAGGCGGTGCCGCCGTTGGCCGCGGGCTGGGGCGCCCACAGGTCCTTCTCCAGCAGGTGCCAGCCCGACCAGGTCTGCCCCTGCTCGACGTCGGCCTGCCGGGCGTCGAGGCGCGGGTCCAGGTCGCCGAACGACTCGGCGACGGGCTCGATGCGCTCGTAGTGCACGCGCGCCGACGGGTACAGGGCGCGGGCCTGCGCGTCGTCGCCGGCCTCGTAGGCCGCGACGAACTGCTGCGTGGCGGTGACCAGCTGGTCGGTCTGGTCGCGCACGTAGCCGACGTACGAGGCCGTGGCGGTGGCGAGCTGGTCGGCCTCGGAGCCCGTCGGGGAGGTGTCGGCGCCGGAGTCCGTCACGGTGAACGCCGTCTGGATGCCGTCGCCCACCATGCCGGGCTTGCACGCGGCGCGGTACGTGCCCGGCTTGGCCGTGACGACGAGCCTGCGCTCGAGCCCGGGGCCGATGTTCTCGATCTCGCCCACGATGCGCTTGCCGTCCGCGGCCAGCAGGTAGAACTCCGTCACGTCGTCGCCGGTGTTGCTGACCTGGAACACCACGTTGCCCGACGGGGCCGACGTCGCCGACAGCGTGCACTTGTCGGCGGTGCTGGTCACCGTGACCGTGCTGGGGCCGCCGTCCTTGCCGGTGCTGGCTGCGGCGGGGTCGTTGGGGGTGCAGCCGGCGGTCGCGAGCAGGGCGGCCAGGCCGAGCGCGGGCAGCACGAACGTCGGGGAGTACTTGCGAGGCACGGGGATCCTTCGAGGGGGAGGGTCGGCGGCGAGGTCAGGCGGCGACGGCGTGCGCCTGCGTAGGCGCGGGGGCGGCCGGGCGCGGCCGGGCGAACGCGGTCCGGACGAACAGGATCAGCGTGGGCACGGCGTACGCGACCCAGGCGATGGCCTGCAGCCACGTCGTGGCGGGCGAGAAGTTGAAGATGCCCTTGAGCAGGGTGCCGTACCAGGACGACGGCGGGACCTGCGCGGACACGTCGAACGCGAGGGAGTGCAGCCCGGGCAGCCAGCCGGCCTCCTGCAGGTCGTGGACGCCGTACGCGAGCACGCCGGCGGCGATGACGATGAGCACCAGGCCGGTCCAGGAGAAGAACGTCTTGAGGTTGAGCCTCACCGCCCCGCGGTACACCAGGTAGCCGAGGCCGATCGCCACGACCAGGCCCAGCACGGCGCCGAGCAGCGGGTCGGTGGTGTGCCCGGTGGCCTGCGCGCCCGCCCAGAGGAACAGCGCGGTCTCGAGGCCCTCGCGCCCGACGGCCAGCATCGCCATGATCGCCACGGCCCACTTGCCGGCGTCGACGGCGTCGTCGAGCTTGTGCTGCAGGTTGCCCTTGAGGAACCGGGCCGTCTTGCCCATCCAGAAGATCATCCAGGTGATCAGCGCGACGGCGAGGATCGACAGGGTGCCGCCGATGCCCTCCTGCACGTCGTCGTCCAGGCCACGCGGCCCAAACGTCAGCAGCGCGCCGAACCCGAGCGAGACCACGACGGCGACGCCGATGCCGAGCCACAGCTGGGGGAGGCGGTCGCGGCGGTCCGACTTCACCAGGTAGGCGACCAGGATCCCGACGACCAGCGCGGCCTCGAGGCCCTCGCGGAGCCCGATGAGGAAGTTGGCGAGCATGTCTCTCCTGGGGTTCGGGACCGTCGTGGTCCGGTGCGTCCGGCGCCCAGGTCAGGTGAGGCTCACCTAAGACGACGCCAGGACGGCACGCTATACCGGCCACCGGGAATTCGGCAACACCCGTGTGTGGTAAATGGGACTGGCCGTTCTAGGGCCTGCGTCGTCGCAGGTCAGGGGTCAGCTCGTGGCGTCGAGCAGTGCCCACAATGCGGGCAGGGCCGCCTCGAAGGGAGGCAGCAGCGTGTACGAGCCGAGGTCGTCACGCGGCACCCAGCGCACGTCCACGCTCTCGCGGTCCGTCACGACGGGCTCCACGCGGGCGCCGTCCGCGACGACGGCGACCACGGTGGTGTAGCTCCACACGCCGTGGTCGAGCACGTGCGTGGCCACCACGCGGACCGCCGCCGGGTCGATGCCGGCCTCCTCGGCCGACTCGCGCAGCGCACCCGTCACGGCGTCCTCGTGCGACTCCAGCGCGCCGCCCGGCACACCCCACGTGCCGCCGTGGTGCGACCAGTCGGCACGGTGCTGCAGCACGACGTCGACGCCACCGCCGGGCAGGCGCCGGGTCAGCATCAGGCCGGCCGCGCCGTACAGGCCCCAGTGGCGGTGCGGCTCCGCGGGCACGCCGTCGGGCGCGAACGTGCACTCGACCCAGCCGTCGCCGTCGTGGTGGTGCGAGACGCGCGGGGCGGGCACTGGGGTGGGCACGCGGCCAGGTTACCGGCGACGATGGTGGCAGCGCTCGATCCCGACGTCCCGAAGGAGAGTCGTCATGGCCCTGGACATCACGGTGCGCACCGTCCCCGCCGTCCACGTCGCCCTGCTCACGCGGAAGGCGCCCGGGTTCGGTCCCGAGCACGTCGGACCCGTCGTCGGGCCGATGTTCCCGGAGGTCGCGGGGCGGGTCGCGCAGGCCGGCGTGGCCGTCGACGGCCCGCCGCTCGCGGAGTACGCCGCCGACGAGTCCGGCGACGGGTCGGGCGCGCTCGTCACCGTCGCGTTCCCGGTCCCGGTGTCGACGACGGCGGTGCCCGGCCTGGAGGTCGACACGCTGCCCGGCATCGACCAGGCCGCGGTGACCGTCTACCACGGCGCGATGACGGGCATCGGCGAGGCCTGGACGGCCTTCATGGACCGCCTCACGGCCGACGGGTACGTGCTCACGGGAGCGTGCCGGGAGGTCTACCTCTCGGAGCCGGGCGTCCCGGAGTCGGAATGGGACACGGAGCTGATCCAGCCGGTGACGGCGAGCTAGCGCCCGTGCCCGCGAGATAGAGCCCGTGCCCGCGAGATAGAGCCCGACGGCGCGAGATAGAGCGAGTGACCGCGAGATAGTGCGCCGTCGGGCTCTATCTCGCGTGCATCCGCTCTATCTCGCAGGGCTGGGTTCTATCTCGCGCCGTCGCGCTCTATCTCGCCCGGAACGGCTCTATCTCGCGGGTGGGTCAGACGATCTCGCAGATCGGCGCGCCCGCCGTGACCGAGTCGCCCGGGGCCGCCGCCAGCGACTGGACCGTGCCCGCGCGGTGGGCGAGCAGCGGCTGCTCCATCTTCATGGCCTCGAGCACCACGATCAGGTCGCCCTCGGCCACCTGCGCGCCCTCCTCGACGGCCACCTTGACGATGGTGCCCTGCATGGGCGAGGTCAGGCTGTTGCCGGTCGGGGCGCCCGCGCGGGCACCGGGACGGCGGCCCGCCGGACGTCGGCCGGCCGCGCCGCGCGCGTTCGCGGTGCGGGCGCGCCCGGCCGCGACGCCGAGCCCGGCCGGGAGCACCACCTCGAGGCGACGCCCGCCCACCTCGACGACGACGCGCTCGGCCTGCGGCTGCAGCTCCTCGTCCTCGTCGTCGGGCGTGCTGGGGGCGGCGGGTGCGAGCGTGGCCAGCACGTCGGCGAACTCGGTCTCGATCCAGCGGGTGTGGACCTTGAACGGCTGCGTGGGGTCGGCGGGCACGTAGTCCGCGGCCTGGAGCACGGCGCGGTGGAACGGCACCACGGTGGGGATGCCCTCGACCTCGAGCTCGCGCAGCGCGCGACGGGCGCGCTCCACGGCCTGCGTGCGCGTGGCGCCCGTGACGATGAGCTTGGCGATCATCGAGTCGAAGTTGCCGGAGATCGTGTCGCCCTCGACCACGCCGGTGTCGACGCGCACGCCGGGGCCGGTCGGCCAGCGCAGCGTGGAGATGCGGCCGGGGGCCGGCAGGAAGCCCGCGGCCGGGTCCTCGCCGTTGATGCGGAACTCGAGGGAGTGCCCGCGCACGGTGGTCGACTCGTAGCCGAGCGCCTCGCCGTCGGCGATGCGCAGCTGCTCGCGCACCAGGTCGACGCCCGTGACCTCCTCGGTGACGGGGTGCTCCACCTGGAGGCGGGTGTTGACCTCGAGGAACGAGATGGTCCCGTCGAGCCCGACCAGGAACTCGCACGTGCCGGCGCCGACGTACCCGGCCTCGCGCAGGATCGCCTTGGACGCGCGCTCGAGCTCGGCGTTCTGGGCCTCGGTGAGGAACGGCGCGGGCGCCTCCTCGACCAGCTTCTGGTGGCGGCGCTGCAGCGAGCAGTCGCGCGTCGAGACGACGACGACGGTGCCGTGCGCGTCGGCGAGGCACTGCGTCTCCACGTGGCGCGGCCGGTCGAGGTACCGCTCGACGAAGCACTCGCCGCGGCCGAACGCCGCGACGGCCTCGCGGACCGCGGACTCGTAGAGCTCCTCGATCTCCTCGAACGTGCGGGCCACCTTGAGGCCGCGGCCGCCGCCGCCGAACGCCGCCTTGATGGCGACCGGCAGGCCGTGCTCGCGGGCGAACTCCACGACCTCGTCGGCGCCGGTCACCGGGTCCGGCGTGCCCGGGACCAGCGGGGCGCCGGCGCGCAGCGCGATGTGGCGGGCGCTCACCTTGTCGCCGAGCGACTCGATGGCGGCGGGGGGCGGGCCGATCCAGACGAGGCCGGCGTCGATGACGGCCTGCGCGAACGCCGCGTTCTCGGAGAGGAACCCGTACCCGGGGTGCACGGCGTCGGCGCCGGAACGCTTGGCGACGTCGAGCAGCTTCGCGACGTCGAGGTAGGTCTCCTGGGCCCGGCTGCCCCCGAGGGCGAACGCCTCGTCGGCGAGGCGGACGTGCAGGGCCTGGCGGTCGGGATCGGCGTACACCGCGACGGACGCGATGCCGGCGTCGGCGCACGCGCGCGCGACACGGACGGCGATCTCGCCGCGGTTGGCGATGAGGACCTTGGTGATGGGCACGGCTCACCGTAACGCGTGGGTGATGCGCGCCACCGGCCCCGTCCGCGCCAACGCCCCCGGGGAGCGTTTGGAGGAATCCGCAAACGGTCCCGTCAGGCGCGCAGGTCCCGGAACGGCACGTCGATCTCCTCGAGCAGCTCGCGCAGCAGCGGCAGCGAGATGCCGACCACGCCGTGGTGGTCGCCCTCGATGCGCTCCACGTACGGGCCGCCGATCCCGTCGACCGTGAACGCGCCCGCCACGTTGAGCGGCTCGCCCGTGGCCACGTAGGCGGCGATCTCGTCGTCGTCGATGTCCGCGAAGTGCACCGTCGTGGACGACGTCGCGCCCAGCGTGGCGCCGGTGCCCCCGGCCGCGGCGTCGCGCAGGTCCACCACCCAGTGGCCCGTGTGCAGCACGCCCGCGCGGCCGCGCATGGCCTGCCAGCGGGCGACGGCGTCGGCGGCGTCCCGCGGCTTGCCCAGGATCTCGCCGTCGAGCTCCAGCATGGAGTCGCAGCCGACGACGACGGCGTCGCCCACCTGGGCGCCCAGCATGTCGGCCGTGGCCTCCTCGTCCTCGACGCGGCGCGCCACGTCCTCCGCCTTGGCCTGCGCGAGCACCAGCACGGCGTCGGCGGGCTCGAGGTCGCCGAAACGCTCGCGCGCGGCAGCGAGGACGGCGTCCTCGTCGACCCCGGAGACGACGACGGTGGGCGTCACGCCCGCGGCACGCAGCGTGGCGAGCCGGGCGGGGGACTGGGAGGCAAGGACGACATGAACGGAGGCCACGGCGCCCACCCTAGGTCAGACGAGCCCCAGCTCCCGGGCACGCACGCCCGCCTGGAACCGCGACGTCGCGCCGAGCGCGTCCATGAGCTCCGCGACCCGGCGCCGGTACGTGCGCACGCCCAGGCCCAGCGTGCGGGCCGCGGCCTCGTCCTTGGCGCCCTCGCTGAGCAGGTCCAGCACGCGCGGGGCCAGCTCGCGGATCTCCGCGATGCCCGCGTCGAACACGTCGAGGTCCGACGCCGACCGCCACGCCGCCTCGAAGAGCGACGCGACGCCCTGCACGGCCTGGGGCGTCGTCAGGATCGTGTATGTGCGCTGACCGGCCACGACGTCGCCCATGAGCACCGCCACCCGGTCGTCGAAGATCATCGTCTCGTTGATCTCGTCGGCCGTGACCCGGATCTGCGCGCCGAGCCGGTCCCGGCGCCGGCGCAGCGCCTGGGCCGCCACGGGGTCGAGCAGAACCCCCGCCCGGTAGATCTTGCGCACCCGGGCGCCCGGGGCGTGCTCGACGCCGTCGTCGCCGATCTCGTCCGTGAGGCACCCCAGGCGCCACGTGGCCAGCGCCCCGGCCGCGCAGGCGATGTCCGTGGCCTGCGTGAATAGCGGGGAGATGCGGCGGAACAGCTCGTTCGGGCCCTGGACCACGACGACGGACTCGTCGGTGCGTGTGCGGGACGGCATGCCTCGAGTCTGCACCCGCGAGCGCCCGCGCGTGGCAGGTTGCTGCCAACGCGCGAGCCCGGCGCCCGCCGCGGACCACAGTGGCCGCATGACCACGAACACGCTCACCGCACCCGCCGCGGCCGCCGGCACCTGGCAGCTCGGCGACCTCACCGTCAACCGCATGGGCTTCGGCGCGATGCGCCTGGGCGGCATGCCCTGGGACCCGCAGCCGCGGTCCCGCGAGGGCGCCCTCGGCGTGCTGCGCCGCGCCGTCGAGCTGGGCGTCAACCTCATCGACACCTCGGCGTTCTACTTCACGCCCCTGCGCTCCTCCAACGAGCTCATCTCCACGGCCCTCCAGCCGTACGACGACGACCTCGTGATCGCCACCAAGGTGGGCCCCGGGCGCTCGCGGACCGGCGAGTTCGAGGACTACGCCCGCCCCGACCAGCTGCGCGAGCAGGTCGAGGAGAACGTGCGCCAGCTCGGCCGTGACGGCCTCGACCTCGTCTACCTGCGCTGGGGCCACGGCCACGGCAAGGCCGAGGGCTCGATCGCGGAGCACCTCGGCGCCCTCGCCGACCTGCGCGACGCCGGCCTGATCCGCCACCTGGGCGTCTCGAACGTCACCGCCGACCAGCTCCGCGAGGCCCTGACGGTCGCGCCGGTCGTCGCCGTCGAGAACCGGTACGGCCTGGACAACCGGCAGGACGACGACATCGTGGCGCTCACCGGCGAGCACGGCGTCGCGTTCGTGCCGTTCTTCGCGATGGCGGGGCGCGCGCCGGGAGAGGCGCCGTCGGCCGAGGCGCAGGCCCTCGACGACGCGGTCGCGGCGGTCGCTGCGGCCCACGAGGCGACGCCGTCGCAGGTGCGTCTCGCCTGGACCCTGCACCAGGGCACCCACGTGCTGGCCATCCCGGGCACGGGCGACCCGGCCCACCTGGAGCAGAATGTCGCGGCGGCGTCGCTGCGCCTGACGCCGCAGGAGCTGGCGACGCTGGCGTGAGCACCCTCCCGCTCAGCCCAGCAGCAGCGCCGCCGTCAGCAGCACCAGCGGGCTCGCCAGCGTGGTGATGAGGATCGTGTCGCGGGCCAGGATCTCGCCCGTACGGAAGCGGGACGCGTAGTTGTACACGTTTTGCGCCGTCGGCAGGCCGGCCAGCAGCACCGTCGTCAGCACGGCAGTGTCGTCGAGCCGGAAGGCCCACCTGGCCAGCGCGAACGCCACCACCGGCATCAGCGCGGCCTTGATGAGCGCCGACGTCGCGGCCGCGCGGCGCGCCGACCCGCGGCGCAGCGGCCGCGACCCGTGCATCGACATCCCGAACGACATGAGCATCATCGGGATGGCGGCCCCGCCCAGGATCACGAGGGGCTCGTTGACGACGGCCGGCACCGTCCACCCGAACCCGCTCACCAGGGCGCCGGCGAGCGAGGCGAGGATGATCGGGTTGCGCACCGGCTGCAGCAGCACGAACCTCCACGACAGCCGCCCGCTGGTCTGCGCGTCGAGCACCAGCAGCGTGATCGGCGCGAACACCAGCAGCTGCAGCAGCACCACGGGCACGGCCGCCGACGCGTTGCCCAGCACGTAGGCCGCCACCGGCAGGCCGATGTTGTTGGAGTTCACGTACCCGGCCGCGACGGCGCCCACGGTCGCCTCGGACGGCGTCACCCGCAGCCGCAGCCGGTCGACCAGCAGGAACACCCCGGCGCAGATCACCGCCGCCGCGGCCTGCACCAGCAGCGGCGCCGAGAGCAGCGCGCCCAGGTCGGCCTTGGCGATGACCGTGAACAGCAGCGCCGGGATCGCGACGAAGAAGCCGATCCGGTTCAGCGCCTCCTGCGCACCAGGCCCGCCGATGCCGAACCGGGCGCACACGTACCCCGCCGCCACGACGACGGCGATGATCGCGAAGCCGGTGAGGATCCCGGTCAGGCCAGCGCCTGACGCAGCACGTCCAGGCCCACCGACCCGAGCGAGAGGGCCCGGGCGTGGAACGCCTTGGCGTCCCAGGCGTCGCCGGCGGCCGTGCGTGCCTCGTCGCGCGCCTGCTCCCACAGCCGCTGGCCCACCTTGTACGCGGGCGCCTGGCCGGGCCAGCCCAGGTAGCGGTTGTACTCGAACCGCACGAACTCCTCGGCCATGTTGACGTTGCTGCGCAGGAACGGCCACGCCTTCTCGGCGTCCCAGGTGCCGCCGCCCCACTCCTGCGGGGCCTCGAGGCCCAGGTGCACGCCGATGTCGAAGACGACGCGGGCGGCGCGCATGCGCTGCGCGTCGAGCATGCCCAGGCGGTCGCCCGGGTCGCTGAGGTACCCGAGCTCGTCCATGAGCTTCTCGGCGTACAGGGCCCAGCCCTCGCCGTGGCCCGAGACCCAGCACATGAGCCGGCGCCACGAGTTGAGGGTGTCGCGCGCGACGACGGCCTCCGCACACTGCAGGTGGTGGCCCGGCACGCCCTCGTGGAACACCGTCGTCTTCTCGCGCCACGTGCCGAACTCGGTCACGCCCGGCGGCACCGACCACCACATGCGGCCGGGGCGGGAGAAGTCGTCCGACGGCGGCGTGTAGTAGATCCCGCCGTTCTGCGTGGGGGCGATCATGCACTCGATGGTGCGCACCGGGCCCGTGATGTCGAAGTGCACGCCGTCCAGGTCGGCGATCGCCTGGTCGGCGGTCTGCTGCATCCAGGCGCGGAGCTCGTCCGTGCCGTGGAGCTGGTAGCGCGGGTCGCCCTCGAGCGTGGCGACGGCGTCCGCCACCGTGGCGCCCGGGCCCGCGATCTCGCGCGCGACGGCGGTCTGCTCGGCCACGATCCGCGCCAGCTCTTCGACGCCCCACGCGTACGTCTCGTCGAGGTCGACCGTGGCGCCCAGGAACTGGCGGGAGAACAGCGAGTACCGCTCGCGCCCGACGGCGTCCGCCTCGGGGGCCCGCCCGGCGAGGTCGCCCTCCAGGAAGTCGGCGAGCTTCGCGTAGGCCTCGCGGGCCGCCGTGGCGCCGTGCTCGAGCTCCTTGCGCACCAGCGAGCAGGCCGCCGAGTCGTCCAGCACCGACGTCGCGTCCTTGCCGTGCACGAACTCGCTGAAGAAGCTCGTTCCGCCAGCCAGCTCGCGCGCCTGCGTGACGCCCTCGCGCACCTGGCGGATCGCCGGGACGTTGCCGCGGCGCGCCGCCTCCGCGAGCGACGCGATGTACCCGTCGACGGCGCCCGGCAGCAGGTTGAGGCGGGAGGCGATGTTCTCCCACGCCTCGACCGTGCCCGTGGGCATGACGTCGAAGACGTCCCGCAGGTTCTGCAGAGGGGAGGCGATGACGTTGAGGTCGGCCAGCGGCTCGCCGGCCTCGTGCAGCTCGAGGGCCAGGCCGAGGCGCTCGCGCATCGCCGCGAGGGTCACGCGGTCGACGTCGTCGGCCGGCGTGAGCCCGTCGAGCTGCGCGAGCGTGGCGCGGTCCAGGTCCGCCCGGGCCTCGTGGCCCGCGGGGGACAGGTCCGTCATGAGGTGGTCGTAGCCCGGCACGCCGATCGAGGTGGCCTCGAGCGGGTCGAGCTCGGCGACCTTCGCGACGTAGGCGTCGGCGGCGGCGTCGATGGCGGACTGGGGGCGCGGGGTGGGGGCCTGGGTCACGGTGCGACCCTACTCACCGCTGTGGCGGGCGCCACGGGAATCGACGCGTCGAGGCTCGTGCAGCGCGCGGCGCGGGTCGCCCGAGCCGGCCGGTCACCCGAGCCGTGGCACGGGACCGCTCGCCGGCACGGCGGGCAGCGCCAGGAACGGCTTGGTGGTCTCCGACAGGGGTGCGTACCCGGGGCTCGTACCCGTGACGGTGACGCTGACGAGCTTCCCTGCGGCGCTCGGCGGCACCACGAACGTGCTGGAGGTGGTCGACGACCACACCTGCCCGCCCACTCGCCACACGAACGTCGTCGTCGCAGGCCACGGTGTCCACGAACCGATGTCGACGGTGAGCGTCTGCCCGACAACAGGTACGCCGGAGATGCGCGGCCGGGAACCCGTGAAAGTGGCAGGCGTCACCACGACCGTCCGCTCGAGAGTGGCAGGCAGAGCGCCGAACCCGCCGTCGAACGTGAACGTGAGCTGGTGCGTACCCGGCAGCAGCAGGTCTGAGCGGAGCGGGAGCTGGCCCGACGTGACGTCCGCGACGCCGATGTCCTGCCCGTCGGTCGCGACGCGTACGTACCCGCGCGGAACCAGCTCTTCCGCCGTGACCTTGAAGGGGAAGGAGCTGGGCCGCGCGTCGTAGGCCCAGGTCTCGGGGACGTCGGCAGCCAGCGTGCTGACCGCGGGCTCAAGGACGGTGATCGTGCCCGACCAGTCGGCCTCGACCGGGGTTTCCCAGACATAGCCGTACGTACCGTAGGAGAAGTGTGCCGTGTACGTCCCAGGGCTGAGACCAAGGATGCTGAGGCACTCGTAGCCGGTGGTGCCTCCGCCGATGGTCTTGGTGGGTTGCTCGTCCACCGACACCTCGAACCCGCCTCCCCACCAGAGCGGCGACCCGTCGTCGCTCACGACCTGCAGGCAGAGCGTGTCGGGCGACGTCGCCCGCCACGTCGAGGAGCCCGAAGTCACTACGTGGACGGGGCTGGGCCCGCCGATGTCCAGGTCGGTCGCGGCAGCCGTGGTCGTGAAGGGTGAGCCGTGGAACTCGGCCGTGAGACGAAAGGGGCCGGGCGGCGTGCTCTGGCCCTGCAACGGCCCGACCTGGGGGAAGCCCAGCGGGGCCGCGTCGGGCGACACGGACGTCCACTGTTGGACGCGCGTCTGCCCCGCGGGGTCAGCAAGCGTGACCAACGCCGATCCTGGGGCCTGCTCGCCGTCGTCCATGACTGCGTTGACGTGGACGACCAGCCCGTCCGTCACGCGGAGCGGCCGCCCCACCGGCCGGTCGACATCCACGGAGGCGACGACCGGGATCGGGTCGCCCGCCATGATCGTCCAGCCCACGTCACCGACGAGGTCGACGGCGGAGAAGACCGCGCGGTCCGCGGGGACGACGGGTGGGACGTTGCTCGCGGGCAGACCCCAGCGCAGCAGCGTCCCGTCGTCGAGGGTGGCGGCGCCCACGCCGGGGCCGGTCGCCGCGAGGGACACGACGTGGCGGCCCGCCGGCACGGCCGGCGGGGCGCTGCCGCCCAGCGAGACGATGCGGGCGCCGGCGGGGACGGCGAGCGCGGGGCCGCGGCGCCGCCCCCCCCCCCCGCAACTCCTCCCCCCCGGGGGCCGCGG